>JAEEGL015987671.1_pt1 | contig 11676 bp, 6 predicted proteins | sample 9134231 | NCBI WGS metagenome assembly JAEEGL01 (sample SAMN16246548, study PRJNA631951) | gut metagenome | biome: gut microbiome; feature: rumen; material: fiber-attached | host: Bos | place: Iran: Karaj | collected 2018-10 | reverse complement strand
TCCCCGTAAGTTTTCCAGCGGCTTTGTAGCGCGAAGCGCAGGCGGAGTGGTAGCGGGATGCGCCCGTCGCGAAGCGATCGGGTTGGCTGAGCGCGCTAGCCCGAACCCCGAAGTGGCCGCAAGGGCCCGCGCCCATTTTGTCGGCCGTCGGAGTTCACGAACAGAAGGTGCCCCGAAAGGTTGAGGGGTCTGTCCCCGCGCGCATTCGGAGTCGGGTCGTCAGTCAGAACTTTAGAAGGCTTTTGCGAAGGGCAGTGGCAACGGCTTCGGCGCGGTTCGATGCGTCCAGCTTCGTCATTATGTTTGTGATGTGCTCCCTCACGCTGAACTCCTTTATCCCGAATGCCTCGGCGATTTCGGCGTTTGAGTAGCCGCGGGACATTGAGTTGAGTATCTCAAGCTGTCGGGGGGTCAGTTCAGGGGGCGGGGGTCTTTCCGCGATAAGGTTCCGTATTTCGTCTGACACTGCGCGTCCGCCTGCTGCGACAGTGCGTATCGACGCGATTATCTCGGATTCGTCCGAAGTCTTCATCAGAGCTCCTACAGCGCCTGCCCCAAGAGCCTTTGCCACGTCGTCAGCGGTGCCAAATGTCGTGAGCAGCAGAATTCGCGTGTCGGGCAGCCCGGCAAGAATCTCGGCAGTCGCCTCGCTGCCGCTTTTCTCCGGCATGATGAGATCCATGATTACGACCTGCGGCTTGAGGCGCATCGTCATTTCCACGGCTTCGATGCCGTTTGAAGCTTCGCCCACCACACGGAAATCCTTCTCGATCTGGAGTATTGATCGGAGCCCGCGCCTGACTACGGCGTGGTCGTCGGCAATTAGAATGCTGATCGGGTGTTTCATTGTCTGATGGTTACGGCTACGTGGGTGCCTTTGCCTGGTGCCGATTCGATGTCCAGTTTGCCTTGGAAACGCGCCACTCGTTCGCGGATGCCCTGAAGCCCGAAATGGCATTCGGCAATGCCGGGCGCGTCTTCCACCGAGAAGCCGCATCCGTCATCCGTGACCGAGAACATGAGCACGCCCTCGTCGGCCGACCCTGCGACTTTGACCTTGTGCGCGCCGCCGTGCCTGACGGCGTTCGCGGCGAGTTCGCGGACGATCCGGATGATGGCGTGGGCTGAGGCGTCGGTGATGCGTTCGCGCGGCACGTTGAAGCGCACGGTCAATTCCGCGTTGCCGATTACTGGCGCCACTGAAAGGCGTATGGCGGAGTCCATGTCGCGCTGCCCAAGTGTGTTGCCGCGCAGATCGAAGAGGCAGTTCTTTAGCTCCGTCCTGCACGAGTTGAGGGTCTTCGCCGCGGTGTCGAGGTGCCCGTGGGCGCTGGCAAGATCGGAGTCTATGAGCTTGTTGGCGGCGTTAATCTCAAGGGCTACGCCGGTGAGGTTCTGCGCTATGGTGTCGTGCAGCTCAACGGCCAGGCTCGTCCGCTCTCCCACGCGCAGGTCGGACGCCACATGCGCGATGACTTCCTCGCGCAGCTCCTTCTTGGTGCGTTCTGCGACGGTCTTGAGCGCGCGATTCCACGCCCCGACGCCAAAAAGGACTACGACAAGGGCTCCGATCACCGCCAGAAGCCGTCCCGTCGTCCACCATGATGGTCGCGCAAGCACCCGCAGATCGTCCGGCGAGCGAGGAATGACGATGAGTCCCTTGAACTCCGGGAAGACCATGTTCGTTACGTCCGCGTCAAACTCCGGGATGCAGATTCCGCTTGTCTCCAGCTTGCTGCCGGTTTCTATCGAGTCGCGTACGCTCTGCGGCAGATGCGCGACATCGACCGATATGTTCTTCCGGCTGCATTCGAGCATGATGCGGCCCGAAATGTCGATGTCCTCGGTGGAGTTCGCGACACGGCCACGGATTCTTACCGGCTTCCCGTAAAGCGACGCATCGACGATGTCGTTGTCGCGGCATGCGGCGAGAAGCTGTTCGACGTCAACGTCCTCGGCTGGCTCAAGCGCCGTCTTGGCGTTGCCGTCGCGGCGGACGACAGCCTCCGTCAGCTGTATGCCAAGCGGTCCGTTTTTGACGAACCCTGCGACTGTCACACTTTCGCCTGCACAGGGCATGTCGCCGATGTCGGAAGGGGAGACGGAAACAAACTGGTTCGTCTTGTCTCGGATGTAGACTCTCCGGCTGCTCGCCCCGACGACATTCCCCGAGATTTGCTGCCTGTGCGTCGTCTTGGCGTCTAGTCCAGGCGCGGCGAACGGGTCGCCTGCCGCCTTCGTCACTTCAATGCCGCCCTTGCCGTAGAGGATGACGTGGTTTCCCAAAAACCTGCGCCAGACATCGAGCGCGTGAACGCTGCCCCTTATTCGGACCTCGGCATCAAGCAGAGCGCGCAGTTTCGCGTAGGGATAGTCGTGTTCGGTCGCGGCAGCCCTCATCGCTCCTGTGTCGGTCTGGACGATAAGCCAGTTCCATGCGGCGTTCGTTGCGTCCCTTACGACAGATACGACAGTTCCGTCCATGTGGACGAGCGCGGTTTTCCCCTGGAGATTCTCTATTTCCTGTACTGTCGCCGGGATCGTTGCCGGAAGTTCTGCGCTTGAAAGCACGGTTATGTTGGTGGCGTAGTTGGCGACGGGGTATTGCTGCTCCCGCAGGATGGCGCTTGTGGGCTTGTCGCGAAACCCCAGCACTTTCACGATGTCGCCGCTTGAGCATTTCGTCTGCGGCTCAGACATGTCCCACACGCAGTAGCCGTCGTTGGAAGTGCGCGTCAGCAGATGCAGACGCCTTGGAGCGGTGTCTGCGATCATCATGATCTGCCCGGTCATCTCGAACGGCACGCCTGCGCCATGGATCGTGGCGCATACGGCGGCCGCGAGGAAGAGCAGCGTTGTCGCACAGTGCACTTTCATTGCCCGTATTATACCATATCCTGAACTTTCGCCCCACCCTACATTTGTAGGGTTGGAAAGTTTCCGGCAATTTACTATAATATGCGCCAGAAACAGACAAAGCACTTGACATAGTAAACCGCAATGGAGAAACGACTATGAAAAGACTGTTGATGATATGCGCTGCGGCGACGGCAGCGCTGACTGCGCACGCGGCGGAAACCGTCGCGCACTGGACGTTTGGCGCCAACGGCCTGACGGACATCACCGGCAACAACGAGATCACGCTGGAGAATCACGGCGTCACGTTCTCGGACGGCGGCGCAGTCTTCGACGGTTCGTCGTATCTTGCCACTACAGCCCCCGTCGCCCTCGGCGCCACGTCGAAGGCGTTCACAATCGAGTGCTGGGTGCGGTTTGACGCCAACGACAACTACGGCTACCTCTTCGCACCTTCGGACGCGAGCGAGAAAGGCGCGTTCGTGGTGTACCAGAATCAGGGTAAATTCTATGGGCAGATCCGCGTCGTCGAGCCATCGACCTGGCAACAGGAATACACAGAACTTAGCGGAACGGGATATACCTCATATCCGCACCATATCGCCTACGTCGTGGACAGCTCCAAGTCCGGCGCTAATCAGGCGAAACTCTATCTCGACGGAACGCCCATTCCCAATTCGTCTCTCAACCAGGCTGGAGATTTCTCCTCTGGCTTCGGCAGCCGAAAAATCTTCATCGGCGCACACGGCAACAATGGCTCGCCCAACAACGGCTTCAAGGGACGCATCGACGACATTCGCATCACCGACGGCGCCCTCGAACCCTCGCAGTTCCTGAAGTTCCCGACCATCTGCGACGCCATGACCCCCGCCAATCCGGCCTTAGCGCACTGGACGTTTGGCGCAAACGGCGTGACGGACGTTTCGGGCTGCGGCCACAACCTGACCGCCGCCGGTTCGCCATCCTATGATGAGGGCTTTCTGTCCCTGAACGGCTCTAGCCGCCTCTACTCCGGCAGTGCCTTTCCGTTTTCCCAGTTCTCCGCGAGCGGCCTCACGATCGAGTGCTATTTCCGCACGACGGAAACGTTCGGCGCATCCGACGCACGCATTCTCCTGGAAACAAGCAATGGCAACACCGGCTATTCGGGGACCATCGGTTCCTTCCACCTCTCGACGCGCGACAGCGGCACAACAGTCCAGGGTGGATTACGGTGCGAGGGCTCCGACTACAACGCGCAGCGATCCACGGGGACTCCTCCGATAAACGACGGACGCTGGCACCATGCGGCTCTTGTCTATGATCCAGCCAATGCCGGGACGAAGCAAATCTTCACCACCTACATTGACGGAATCGAAATCCCGGACAACGGCACGTCAACGAACTCAAACATTAGCATCCTCGCCAATGCCCCGCTCTATGTCGGCGCACGGCAGAACAACACGTTGAACATTATGGCGGACATGGACGACGTGCGCATCATGCCATACGCGCTTTCGCCGTCCGAGTTCCTGAAGGCGCCGTCCGTGAACGCGCCCGTTGCGCACTGGAAGTTCGATTCTGAAACACCACTTGTCGATGTCACGGGCAACGGCAACAACCTCGTGAACAATGGCGTGACGTTCTCCGACGGAGCGGCGGTATTCAACGGATCCGGCCAGTATCTCAAGACGGCCTCTACGCTCGACCTCTCCGCCTACCGCCATGCGACCATCGAGTGCCGCTACCACGCAAACACCCATAACAAGTTCGGCGTGCTGTTCGCGCTGGATAACACAGGGTCGAAGACTCCCGGCAGTTTTGTGGTTTACAAGAACGACAACAGCGTCTTTGGGCAGTTTGGGACAACAGGCGGTTGGCATCAGGATAGTCTTACTGGACTGACAACGTCGTCTCCTTATTGTTCTGCGGGCTGGCACCATGCCGCATACGTCATTGATGTGACACGCAATGATAACGACGAATGCGTCCTATACATTGACGGCGTGAAGCAGAACCAAAGTTCATTGAAAAACACTCAGGTCCTTTCCGCTCTGCTGAACGACAAGTTCTGCGTCGGCGGAGGTTCCGCATATGGTTCCAATCAGGCCACGACCTTCGACGGCACGATGTCAGAAATGATTGTCACGCCTCTTGCGCTTGCGCCTGGTTCGTTTAGGCTTCCGCGCAATCCGCCTGCAACGGAGATGATTGCCTATTGGGATTTCTCCGGCGGCGATGGTTCCTGGACTGACAAGTCCGGCAACGGGCACACCCTGACGGCGGCGAACGTCGGCAAGAAGAAAGGTTCGGCGAAGTTCGATTCTGCGTCCGCTTCGCTTGGCACGACGCTTGACCTCTCCGGCTGTCGTTCGGTTACGGTGGAGTGCTTTGCGAAGGGCGATTCGGCAGGTACGCTCTTTTCGTCCGGCGACGGCACGGCGGCGGGGTCGTTCGGCGTGTCCAAGTCTGTCGGCCGCGCAAGTGCGGAGTTTGTGCCGTATGCGGACGCGCTCAACAGCGAAAGCGCGGCGGCGGACGGCGAATGGCATCATTACGCGCTTGTGATCGACGGCGATGCGAGTGGTGCGGAGCAGGCGCGGTTCTATGTTGACGGCGTCCGCGCGGATTCGGGCGCGTTGGCGTCCGGCGTCGTGACCCCGCTCAACGGCGCGTTCCGCATCGGCACGGGCTTCACGGGCCTGATCGACGACGTCCGCATAACGTCCGGCGCGCTTGCGCCGAGCGCGTTCATGCGTCCGGAAGACCGTACCGAGGTGTTGCCGGGGCTGGTTATAATGATCCGCTGAGATGTCGTTCCCATGGAAATGACGAGACGAGAGTTTTCCGCTGCTGCTGTTGCGGCGCAGGTTATGGCGTTCATGCCGTTGTTCGGTAGGGTTTCGCCCGAAACGGGCACAAGGCAGAAGAAGCGTTGGTTCAAGGGCAATATGCACTGCCACACGTACTGGTCGGACGGACGTGCGTTCCCAGACCAGGCCGTCAGGAGCTACCGCGACGCGGGCTATGACTTCTGCGCCGTCACCGACCACAACCGCATGGGCGAGAACCGCGATTACTGGCGCAAGGTCGAGGATGTGGAGAAGGGCTGGCCGCCTACAGTCTGCCGCCGGAACTTCGACATCTACAGGAAGGAGTTTCCGTGGGCGGAATCGCGAGAGGCGAACGGCGCGATGGAAGTGCGGCTCCAGACCCTGACGGAACTGATTGAGCGCTACTCCAGGCCCGACAAGTTCCTCGTCATGCGTGGCATGGAGATCACGCGCTGCGACGCCGACTATCAGCGGCACATGCACATGAACTACGTCAATCTTGACGCGCCCGTCCCCGAGATCGAAAAGGCGTGGCTTGTTCAGGGCATGCCACGTGGCTGGACCGAGTCGCAGCTTGTGCGCCATGCGCGAGACGAGGTCAAGGCTCTTGCGGCGTCGCTCGGCAATTCTCCCCACCTCTGCTTCCTCAACCATCCGCACTGGCGCTACTACGACGTGGTGGCGCAGGACGCGATAGACAATACCGACGTGCGCTTCTTCGAGGTCTGCAACAACGGCGCGGACTTTCCGCCTGTCGGTCTTATGCCGGACGACGGACTGTACTGCGACAGATTCTGGGACGCAGTCAACGCAGTTCGCGCCAAGACCGGACAGCCGCTTCTCTACGCCGTTGCGAATGACGACTGCCACTTCTATCCATGCACAAAGACGGATAACGCCAGTCCGTTTGGCGAGGCATATACCGTAGTTCATGCCGATGCGCTTACGCCTGCCGCGCTGTTTGCCGCAATGGAACGTGGAGATTCATATGCAAGTTGCGGCGTAGACCTTGAGGATGTTCGGTTTGACGGAAAGACTCTGCATGTTTCCGTTCCAGCGAAGAAGGGTGTAGCCTACACGATAAAGTTCATTACAACGAAACAGGGTGTGGACACGAGCGTGGTGCATACTGTGGAAGTGCCGTCGGCAGGAAAGCCAGGCCAAGGCGGACGTCCGGCGCGCACCGTTCCGGTGTATTCAAAGGAGGTTGGAAGGATGGTGAAGATCGTGTCCGGCAAGAAGGGCGAACCTGTCGCCGCCGACTACAGCCTTGCGTCTGACGACCTCTACGTCCGTGCGCGAATAGAGAGCGACGAAACTGCGCCTTTCTACTCTTCAGGCGGCAAGTATCACATGCATCCGAAGTGCAGTACGGCATGGACCCAGCCGTACCAACGGAGTTGAAAATGAATAGCGATTGCACCATTGTATCCGCTAAGTCGGAAGAAATTGCGCCGATTTCAAGGCGCGGCTTTCTGCGGCTGGGCGTTGCCGGCGCTGCGATGACGGTCGCTGACTGGAGACTGTGGGCGGCGGACGAGGGGCTGCCTGCATACTACGGCGACATGCTTGCGAATGTGGCGGCGAAGGTGCGACGCAATGCCAGGAGCTGTGCGGACGGCTTCTGGTTCATTACCGATCTTCACATACCGTCCAACACTAGGATGTCCGGACGCATACTTGCAAAGCTGGTGAAAGAAACAGGTCTCGGGAAAGTCTTGTGCGGCGGCGACATGCCGGAGGCTTTTGGCTCGAAGGAGTCGCTTGCCGCCTCTGTCAGGAACTATCGCGACGAGTGGGTCTCGCCGATAGAAGGCGCTGGCGGCGAATTCTATCCTGCGAAGGGCAACCACGACTTCACGATTCGCAGCGCCCCGACGGTCAATGACGGCTTTACTTTTTCCGGCAAGGAGTCGCGTGACGTGCTGATGGACACGAAGGCCGTAAAAAACCTCGCCGTGACTAATGGGGATGATGCAGAGGCATGCTACTACTACGTCGACTTTCCGAATGCCAAGATGCGCTACATCGTGGCCGACACGACGGACGGGATCGCCACGTCGCGGCCATTCTGGGCGGTCGAGTACGGCATGCACGAAAGACAGGTTTTGTGGCTTGCGGAACATGCGCTGAGAGGGATTCCGTCAGGGTGGGGGGTGGTTGTCATGCACCACATACCTATATGCGGCGTCGCTGCCAGTTCTGACGGGAAGCGCATCTTTGCGCCGTGGCGCGAGGTTCTTGAGGCGTTTCAGTGGCGACGCAAAGTCGCGGTCTTTGGCCGCGAATTCGACTACTCGGACGCAAAAGGCTGGATTCTGCTTGACCTTACAGGTCATCAACATGCTGAAAGGCAGTCGCAAATAGGCAAAATCTGGCACGTCACCGAGCCTTGCGACGCGGCTTACCACGACTACATAAACGGTTCAAAGCCTTGGTGCCCCGATCTGCCTGTGAAGAAGCGCGGGACGGTTTACGAGCAGACGTTTGATGCCGTGCAGTTCGATTTGAAAGCGGGGACGATTTTGTTTACGCGCTTTGGCGGCGGCGGCGACCGTGCGCTTCACATTGATAGGAAAACGATAAAGGCGGGTGAGAAGATGCCGTTCTCCGCGTCGCTTTTCGGACGCGAAGTCGCTTGGGGATGCTATGACTCGGATCGCGTTGCCATGCGTCCGAATCCACATAGGAAGTACGACTACTTCGCGGACTACTTCAATGACGTTGCGGAGATTTCGCAAGATGGAATGCTGACGGCGAAGAAGACAGGCGAGACGACGGTCGTTGCGCTTTCGCCGAATGGCGACAAAGAGCTTTTCCCGGTTGCCGTGGCTTAATCAAGGGCATAGAATGAGGAATAGATTGTTCATAGCCGCTTTGTTTGTCCAGGTCTTCGCTGCCGCGATAGCGGCCCATGGAGAGGTTCGGCGCGTCCTTGAGCCGCTTAAGCCGGGCGAAATCGTCGCAAGAGGCTGGCTGAGGAGTCAGCTCGAGCTGTCGCTTTCCGGCATGGGCGGTCATCTGGGCGAGATAGAGCCCGACCAGATGGCGAAGCCGTATGTGACCCGGAACTTCGACCCGGCCAATGGCGCGCGCGGGCTTGTGGGGTGGTGCGCTGAAATGGGGGGCGAATACGCCCTTGGCTCTGCGCTGCTCGCATATGCGCTCGGCGACGATGCGCTCATATCGAAGGCCGCCGCCCGCGTCCGGGCCGCGATGTCGCTTCAGGAGCCGGACGGCTATCTCGGCGCGTACCGTCCCGGCGACGACCGTCAGGATGACTACAATGCGTGGGGCTGCCATTTCTTCTACAACGCGATGCTGCTGGAATACCGCCGCACTGGCGACAAGGCGATTCTCGACGCCGTGCATCGCGGGCTCCTGTGGTTTGCCGGGAACTGGAGCGGCGAGAGGAAGACGGACTACGCGGGACCGATGATCATTGAGCCTGCGTCTGTCGTCTACAAGCTTACGGGCGACAGGCGGCTTCTGGACTTCTGCGAGGAGTATGCGGCTTGGCTTGACAAGCCCGGGCGCAAGAACGGCGCGACATTCACGACGTTTCCACTTGCGAAACACGCCTACCATGTCGCCGCTCTCGCGGCGCGAAACAAGTTGCCGGCCGCATTGGCGTTCGCCTCCGGAAAGCGGGGCTATCTGGACGCGGCAGTCAAGGCTTACCGGGACTTCTGCGACGGCGTAGGGTGGCAGGCGACGTATGCGCCGTGCGCCGACGGGGAATGGACTGCCGCGCCGTCGTGCGTGGGCGAGACGGAATACTGCGATTTCGTCCTCTACATTGATCTTCTGCAGTGGTTCGTCTCGCTGACCGGCGAGACGGGCTACGCCGACGCCATCGAGAGAATCGTCTTCAACGCCGCGCAGGGCGCCCGTGCCAAGGACGAGCGGGCGATCGGCTACATGTCTTCTCCGAACCAGTGGTACGCCACGCTTGCTTCTTCGCGGTGGGGTCCGGAGCCGTTCTTCCACGCCTATGCGCCGAACATGAATCCCGCGTGCTGCCCTGCGAACTCAATCCGCCTCTACCCGCAGTATCTGCAGGGAGCGGTTCTCCGCGAAGGACGCGACTTGCGCGTGATGAACTACGGACCGTATGACGTGCGGACGAGGATTGACGGCCATGACGTACGGGTGACGAGCGAGACGGACTATCCGTTTGGCACGCGGGTGACGCTGCGCGTTCGGGCCGATGGCTGGGACGGTTCATTGCGTCTGCGCCGTCCGGCATGGGCGAAGGGCCTTCGAATACTGCGCGGCGGCAAGCAGTGCCGAATCGCCGAATCGGACGGCGTGGTGACGCTGGAGGGTCCGTGGAAGAATGGCGAAGCGGTCGTTGTGGATTTCGGCTGGCGTCCAGTAGTGCGCGCCGTGCGCGACCGAGACTTTCTCAAGACGCCGTTGAAGACCGTCGAATGGGGCGCGCTCGTGTTCGCGCAGCCTGCTGCGGAGAAGTGGAGGCGTGTGCAGCGTCCAAAGCCGGGCTGGGGAGAGGACAACGCGCCGCCGCAGCCTGATGACTGGCCATGGCTCTCGGCCGAGTGCGAGAAGGAGCCGGTCGCATACGCGCTGCCGCACGATTTGGCGCCTTCTGAAATCCGCGTCAGCCGAATGAAGACCCCCGACCATCCGTGGCAGAATCCGCCCGTGCGCCTTTCCGTGCCCATGGTTCGCGCATCTGCCGCCTATCCGCTGGAAAGCAGGGACGGCGTTCATACGCCGATTCCGTCAAGCGCCGCAGTCGCACCGGATTCAGGGGCGAAGCGCGAAATGGTCGAACTCGTGCCGTTCGGTGCGACGTGCCTAAGGACGACATGCTTCCCGACGGCCGAGACGAACCTCTGCCGCTATACGGAACGGGTGCGGAACCTTCGACCGTTGCGCGGCGTGATGCTCCCGGAACGCGACTGCACCGAAGACGATTTCCGCACGTTGAACGAATGGGGCGCTACGCTTGCGCGCTACCAGATGCCGCGAGAGTGGAACACCAGGAACGGCAATGCCGACATCGCCGACTACGGGCGATATGTGGATGGGCGGCTGGATCATCTGGAGAAGGTGCTTGAATGGGCGCGGAAGTACGGACTGAAGATAATAATCGACCTGCATGCCGCGCCAGGCTCGCGCCTTGACGGGGACGAGTTGAGGATGTGCCATGAAGCCAACTACGCCGAGGCGTTCGTCGAGACGTGGCGACGCATAGCGAAACGGTTCAGGGGACGGAACGAGGTGTACGGATACGACCTCGTCAACGAGCCCTGCCAGAATCGGCCGTCGCCGCCCGGACTTGGCTTCTGGGAGCTTCAGGAAAGGGCCGCGAGGGCGATCAGGGCGATCGATCCGACTACGCCGATCATTGTCGAGTCAAACCAGTATGCGTCGCCTTGGGATTACATCGAACGCAAGCCGATTGATGTCGAGAACGTCATCTACGAAGCGCACATGTATTCGCCTAACGCCTATACGCATCAGGGCGTGTTTGCGCCGAACACATCGCCCCTTGCGTATCCGGGAGCGCCGGGCAAGCTCGACCGCGCCCACATCAAGTTCGTTCTTGGCCAGCTGCGGGCGTTCCAGTTGCGTTATGGAGCGAAGGTCCTCATCGGCGAGTTCTCCGCCATAGCCTGGGCGAAGGGCGCGGACAGGTACCTTGCCGACTGCATCGCCGTTTTCGAGGAATACGGCTGGGACTGGTGCTATCACGCGTTTCGCGAGTGGGACGGATGGAGCGTGGAGCACGAAGGCCCCGACGCCGCGCATATGACGCCTTCCGCCGACAATCCCCGCAAACGCGTGTTGCTGAAGGGACTGCGTCCCTGATGGCCGACTGATTCCGCGTTCCACAACCTGGCGTTGAGGGGACTGTCCCCCAAACCTTTAAGCAAACCTTTAAGGGATGCTTGAAAAGCCTTGTCATGTCCGCTTGCTGCGTCGGAAAAGGCAGGACTCCAGGATTCGCATCCTTGAGATTACGAAAGACATTGGCGTC
>JAEEGL014762630.1_pt1 | contig 11676 bp, 9 predicted proteins | sample 9134231 | NCBI WGS metagenome assembly JAEEGL01 (sample SAMN16246548, study PRJNA631951) | gut metagenome | biome: gut microbiome; feature: rumen; material: fiber-attached | host: Bos | place: Iran: Karaj | collected 2018-10 | reverse complement strand
TCCCATATACTCAAAATGCCGGATCCGACGCAGTATTTCAATGCTGGTGTCATGTTGCTCAATCTTACGCGGATCCGTGAACATTTTAATGCTGAGGCGCTTTTTGGTTTTGCAAATTGCAACTCCATGAAGCACCATGATCAGGATGTGCTCAACTCTCTGTTCTACGGTAGGATCCTTTTTTTGGACGCGCGTTACAATGTCATGTGGCTCAATAGGAAATTTTATGAGGGATTGCCCAATTGCGACGCGATTATCCATGACCCTGCGGTCATACATTATGCAGGAGGTCTCAAGCCCTTCACCAAAAATGGGGCCTTCCGCAAAGCGGCTTCATATTATTGGAAATACGCAGCTGAAACCCCCTTTTATCCCTCGATAAAAGAAGTGTTTGAAAAAGATTGCCAGGCGTCGTTGCGCAATGATAAATGGGAGCGACTGAAATTGATCCGCTGCCAGTTCCTGCATTTTTTCAGCATGAGAAGAAGCCGCAGGCACTACGAAGAAAAGGTGGAAGATCTGAAAGGATCCCTCGCGCTGACAAAAGCGATAGCATCGGGAGCGATTCCGTCATGGGTACGTTGAGGGTGTTCGTGGTCCCGGCAGGTAGTCTGAAAGAATGATCGCCTGTTATTTGCTGTTCCCTGTCAGTGCTTCTCCCGGCCTGGCCTTCGCTCCGCTCTGCACGATGCGGCTGCCTGCCGGCACGCTGTGCGTGAGCCAGACGTTGCCGCCGATGACCGAGCCCCTGCCGATGGTGATGCGCCCGAGGATGGATGCCCCGGCGTAGACCGTGACGTTGTCTTCGAGGATTGGATGGCGCGGGATGCCCTTGACCAGGGTGCCGTCGGCATTCTTGGAGAAGGACAGCGCCCCCAGCGTGACGCCCTGGTACAGCCGGCAGTTCTGCCCGATGATGCAGGTCTCGCCGATGACGACCCCCGTGCCGTGGTCGATGAAGAAATTGCCCCCGATATGCGCTCCGGGATGGATGTCGATGCCTGTGTGGGAATGGGCCATCTCGGCGATGATGCGCGGTATGATGGGCACCTTGAGCTCGTACAGCTCGTGCGCCACGCGGTGATGGATCATGGCCAGCATGGATGGGTAGCAGAACACGGCCTCGCCGGGGCTCGTGGCCGCCGGATCGCCTTCGTAGGCCGCCTGCGCGTCGCCGATGAGCATGGCCCGGACATGGGGCACGCGCTTCATGAAGCGCATGGCCAGCTCGCCGGAGGCCACGTCGCTGCCGCGGCAGTCGTTCATGTAATCGGCGCAGGCAAAGCATCCTCCGCGGCGGATCTGTTCGGAAAGCATCCTGAAAATGGAATCGAGGTTCGCGGAAAGGTGGTAGCGCAAGGATTCCCGGTACACCTTGGAGGGACCGAAATACCCCGGGAAAAGCACGGCTTTCAGGCGCGCCATGAGTTCCTTGAGTGCGTCATACGAAGGCATGGAGGTATGGCATTCGCGGAAGGCAAGCACCGGAGACAGCGCCGAAGGCTCGCAAAGCGCCTCGGTGACGTCATCCAGTTCGCGCATACGGGAGAGAAAGAGTTCCTTGGCTGGTTCGTCCGATGGCATGGTCAGTCCTTGGGAAAGAGGGCGGTGGAAAGGTAGCGTTCGCCGGTATCGGGGATGACGGTGATGATGTCCGCGCCGGCAAATCCCGGCAGGCGGGCGAGCTGCAGGGCGGCATGGACATTGGCGCCGGCCGTGATGCCGCACAGCAGCGACTCCTGCTGCATGAGCATGCGCGACATGCGCATGGCCTCATCGGTGCTGACGGTGAGGATGGAGTCGACAAGGCTGCGGTCGAAAATGCCTGGGACGAAGTTGGCCCCTATGCCCTGGATGCCGTGGCTCCCGGCCCTGCCCGCCGAGAGCACGGGCGATTCCTCTGGCTCCACGGCGGCGCACCGGATGCCCGGGAAGGCTTCCTTAAGGCGGCGGCTTACGCCCATCAGCGTCGCGCCGGAGCCCACGCCGGCGGCGAAAGCGGCCGGGCGTATGCCCTCCGCACGGCACTGGCGGACGATCTCGAGCCCCGTGGTCTCGTAATGCACCAGCGGTCCAATCGCGTTTGTGAACTGGTCGGGGCGGAAGGCCGAGAGCTCGGCCTGGAGTTCCGCGGCCTTTTCCTGGGCTCCCTGCATGCCCTTCGCCGCAGGCGTGAGCACGAGCCTGGCTCCCAGGGCCTTGAGCAGGGCGCGGCGTTCCAGGCTGGCCGATTCCGGCATGGCGAGGAAAAGGCGCAGGCCTTTTTGCGCGCAGACGACAGCCAGGCCGATGCCCAGGTTGCCGCTGGTGGCTTCCACGACCGTCCCGCCGTTTTTGAGCAGGCCTTCCGCCATGGCGGATTCGATGTAGCCCAGGGCGGCCCTGTCCTTGATGGAGCCGCCGGGGTTGCGGGATTCGTTCTTGACGAAGATGCGTGCCGGCAGGCTTGAGGAAAGGCTTTCCAAAAGGATGAGCGGCGTGTTGCCGATGGTCTCCAGAAGCTTCATGCGTCCCTCGTTTCGTTTCGGTCAGGATCCTTCCGTGTCGTCCCTGGTGAACATGCGCCAGCGGACGATGTCTTCGCCGTCCGCGGGCATGCGTTCCGGAACGACATGGAGGATGGGCTCGTTCTGCCAGTAATAGGTCATGCTGTTGTCCGGGGCTATGGCGCAGTCCATGCCCGTTGCAATGTCCGCCGGTGTCAGTTCGCGCAGGGCGACGCCGCGTTCGGCAAGCTGCTCGCGCAAAAGCTCTTCGATGCGCGCTGCGACGCGGGCGTCCGGCTTGGGTGGGGTCTCCTGCTGGCTCATGCTGTCCTCATGATGCGTATCCTGCGGCCGGGCCCTGTCCGAGAGGCTGCCCGATCCTGTCGCGGATGGCCTGGCCCATCTGCGACGTGGTAAGATATGCCGCGCCCCTGTCGGCGATGTCTGCCGTGCGCAGGCCGGCATCGAGCACGGCTGTCACGGCGCCGTCCAGGGCGTCGGCTTCCTTGCTGAGCCCCAGGGAGTAGCGCAGCAGCATGGAAGCGGAAAGGATGGTGGCGATGGGGTTGGCGATGCCCTTGCCGGCTATGTCCGGAGCGGATCCGTGACTCGGCTCGTAGAGCCCGAAGGTGCCGTCGGAAAGGCTGGCCGATGGCAGCATGCCCAGGGAGCCCGTGATCATGCTGGCTTCATCCGAAAGGATGTCCCCGAACATGTTGGACGTGAGGATGACGTCGAACTGTCCCGGGCGGCAGACGAGCTGCATGGCCGCGTTGTCCACGTACATATGCGAGAGGGCGACGTCCGGATACTCGGCGGCCGTCTCGGTGACGACGCGGCGCCAGAGGCGGGAAGTCTCCAGAACGTTGGCCTTGTCCACGCTGGTCAGCGCCTTCTTCCTGGACATGGCCGCCTTGAAGGCCACATGGGCGATGCGCCGTATCTCGGTCTCGCTGTAGCGCTCCACGTCGTAGGCTTCGGGCCCGAACTTGCCGTCGCGCCAGCCGTGCTCGCCGAAGTATATGCCGCCCGTGAGTTCGCGCACGATGAGCACGTCCATGCTGCCGCCCATGTTTTCCGGCTTGATGGGGCAGGATGCGGCAAGGGCGCGGTGCATGATGGCCGGGCGCAGGTTGGCGTACAGCCCCAGCCCTGAGCGGATCTTGAGGAGGGCCTTCTCCGGCCGTTCCGGTCCGGGCAGCGGATCCCACTTGGGACCGCCTACGGCGCCCAGAAGGACGGCGTCATGCTTCCTGCATGCGGGGACGGTCTCTTCGGGGAAGCAGGTGCCTGTGGCGTCATAGGCGGCGCCGCCCATGAGCAGGCGGGTGAAGCTGAAGCGGTGACCGTACGCTGCGCCCAGCTTCTCGAGGGTCTTCAGGGCCTCCTCAACGATCTCCGGACCTATGCCGTCGCCCGGGATGACGGCTATGCGAAAGTCTGCCATGTGATGTTACCTCGGAAGAAAAGTGAAAAGTTTGGCGGCGGCCCCGATCAGGCCCCGCGTGCGGCGATCTTGGCTTTGGAGTAGTTGACGAGCCCGCCGCAGGCGATGAGCTTCTGCATGAAGGGCGGGAACGGCTCCGCCCGGAAGGTGCGTCCCAGAGTTTCGTCCTCGATGGCTCCGGTGGAGAAGTCCACGCGCACCGTGTCCCCGGGGCGGATGGCCTTCGCCGCTTCTTCGCATTCCAGGATGGGGAGCCCGATGTTCAGGGCGTTGCGGTAGAATATCCTGGCAAACGTCGATGCGATGACGCAGGATATGCCCAGGTGCTTGATGGAAAGGGGGGCGTGTTCGCGCGATGAGCCGCATCCGAAATTCCTGCGCGCCACGAGCACGTCGCCGGGACGCGCTTCACGGGCGAACTGCGGATCAGCCGATTCCATGCAGTGCGAAGCCAGTTCCTGCGGGTCTGTCACGTTGAGGTATTTGCCGGGGAGGATGACGTCGGTATTCACGTCGTCGCCGAAGGTGAAGGCTTTGCCGCGTGCTTCCTGCATCAGTTTTCCTCCTTCATGAGTTCTTCGGGGCTGATGATGCGTCCGGCCACGGCCGAAGCGGCGGCCACTGCCGGGCTGCACAGGTATACTTCGGAATCCACGTGCCCCATGCGCCCCACGAAATTGCGGTTGGTGGTGGAGAGGCATTTTTCGCCTGCCGCGAGAAGCCCCATGTGTCCGCCGAGGCATGGCCCGCAGGTGGGCGTGCTCACGGCGCATCCCGCCTCCATGAAGATGCGCAGGAATCCCTTTTCCATGCATTCCAGGTAGATGGCTGGCGTGGCGGGGATGACTATGGCGCGCAGCCTTTCATGCACCTTGCGCCCCTTGAGTATGGATGCCGCCATGGCCATGTCTTCCATGCGCCCGTTGGTGCAGGAGCCGATGAAGACCTGATCCAGGGACACGTCGCCCGCGTCATCGACGCTGCGCGTGTTCGAGGGCAGATGCGGGAAGGCCACCGTGGGCCGGATGGAAGAGAGGTCGATGTCGATGGTGCGCTCGTATTCCGCGTCCCCGTCCGGCTCATACGCGGTCCAGGGCTTGCGGCAATGCGCGGCAAGATAGGACCGGCAGATGTCATCCACAGGGAAGAAGGCGTTCTTCGCTCCGGCCTCTATGGCCATGTTGGCGATGGTGAACCTGTCGTCCATGGAGAGCGCGGCGACGCCGTCACCGCAGAATTCCATGGATCGGTAGAGCGCGCCGTCCACGCCGATCATGCCGATGATGCTGAGCATCACGTCCTTGCCGCAGACCCATTTCTGCAGCCTGCCGGTCAGTCGGAAGCGCAAAGCGGAGGGGACCTTGAACCAGTTCTCGCCCACGGCCATGCCCATGGCCAGGTCAGTGCTGCCCACCCCGGTGGAGAACGCGCCCAGGGCGCCGTAGGTGCAGGTATGCGAATCCCCGCCGATGATGAGTTCCCCGGGCGCGACGACGCCCTGCTCGGGCAGCAGGGCGTGCTCTATGCCCATGCGCCCCACGTCGTAGAAGTGCGTCAGGGCGTTCTCCCGCGCGAAGTCGCGGCAGACCTTGCATTGCATGGCGGCTTTGATGTCCTTGTTGGGAGCGAAATGATCCAGGACGACGACCACCTTATCCCTGTCGAACACGCGGGATGCGCCGGACTTGCGGAATTCCGGCACGGCCAGCGCGATGGTGATGTCGTTGCCCATGACCACGTCGAGCCGGGCTTCGATGAGCTGCCCGGCGGAAACGTTCTCCAGGCCGGCATGCGCGGCAAGGATCTTCTGCGTTGCTGTCATCCCCATGGGAGGTCCTCCTCATAAGCGGTTGCACCTAAAGAATGGAGCAGCGGCGGGGAAAAAGCAAGAGGCTTTCATCGTCCCCTTGGCATGCCCCATCCTCTGCGGATCGGCATCCGGTGAGAAGGGGCGTTTTGCAGGCTATATCAGCATCTTCATGGGCACGATGGACAGCGGCGGGAAGAGCAGGAGCAGGAGCAGGACCAGTATTTCCGTAAGGATGAACGGTATGAGCTTGCGGATCAGCCGGGATATCTGGATGTTGCCGATGCCGCAGATGACATACAGTATGGTACCCACGGGGGGCGTGATGACGCCGATGCCCAGGTTGAGCACGAAAAGCAGTCCGAACTGGTAGGGGTCGATGCCCGCCTGCTTGACAAGGGGGAAGAACACGGGTGCGAAAATGAGGATGTTCGGCGTCAGGTCCATGACCATGCCCGCTATGAACAGGAAGGCGTTCAACGCCAGGAGCAGCAGGATGGGCTTGTCGATGAGGGGCTGGAAGAGAGAGACGACCTGCTGCGGGATCTGCGCCGACGTGATGAACCAGCCGACCGCGGAAGCCGCTGCCACGACCAGCATGACAACGGCCGTGGTGCGTGCGGAATTGGCGCTGACTTCCAGGAGTTCGCGGAATGAGAGCTCCTTGTAGTAGAAGAGGCAGACGACTATGGCGTAGATGGCCGCGAACGCGCCGCCTTCCGTGGGCGTGAACACGCCGAAGCGGATGCCGCCCAGCAGCAGCACGGGCATGAGGAAGGCCGGCCAGGAATCGAGGATGATGGCCTTTGCCTGCTCGCGGGTGAAGGTGATGTGATCGTCGTAGCCGTCGATGCGGACGATGACGTACCACAGCACCATGAGAGCGATCCCCAGCAGTATGCCCGGCACCAGTCCGATCATGAACAGCTTGGTGACGGAAAGCCCCACGGTGACGCCCAGGATGATGAAGTTCGTCGAGGGCGGGATGATGGGGCCGAGCACGGCGCCGGCGGAAATGACGGCGCCGGCGCGTCCGGGATCATAGCCGACTTTTTTCATCATGGGCAGCAAAAGGCCGCCAAGGGCTGCGGCCTCGCCCACGGAAGAGCCCATGAGCCCTGCAAAAATGATGGATGCGAAGATGGCGGCGTAGCCCAGCCCGCCGCGGATCCTGCCTACAAGCAGCTGAGCGAGGCGCACCACGCGTACGGAAAGCCCGCCTGCGGACATGATCTCGCCGGCAAAAATAAAGAACGGGATGGCCATCAGTGCGTAGTTGTCCGAGCCGTCGAGCATGGCCTGCGGGATGATGAGCGGGTCGATGCCGATGCCGCTGTGGATCATGAGCACGGCGGAACAGAGGACGAGGACCTGCCAGATGGGCACGCCAAGGAAAAGGAAAAGGAAGAGCGAGCCGATGAAGATGAAAAGTTCCATGCTAGTTCCCCTCTCCTTCAGCCTGAGGTCCCGCAGGTCCGGGATCGATCGGGCTGCGCAGAAGCTTCACCAGATCCCTGATGGTCAGGATGATGGTGGCGAGGGCCATGATCGGCAGCGTGCAGTTGATGATGGCCATGTTGACGTTGGTGGCGACGGAGTTGATGTCGTAGGTGAGCTGGACGATGCGCCAGCCGCCGAAGAGCAGCAGGAACAGGGCGCAGAGGCTCAGCAGGCTGGCCGCTATGTCCACGGTACGGCGCGTCACGCCGCGCAGCCGCGATACCAGCAGATCGACGGCGATGTGCTTTTTGCGGTAGCAGGCTTCTATGGCGCCGAAATAAATGATGTAGATGAAGAGGAAGCGGGCCCACTCCTCGCTGGGGGGGAAGCTGGATCTGAACACATAGCGCAGGAAAGCGTTGTAAAACACCAGGCCCACCATGCCCAGGAAGACAAGGGCGCAGAACATTTCGAAGAGGACCTTGCCCGACATCCTGAAGGGGGGAAGGTCTTTCTTCGGTGCGATATCGTACAGGTCGTCCAGCTGGCTTTTGCGGTTCATGCGATCTCCGTTATGAAAAAGCGGCGCCATGGCTATGGCGCCGCTGCCGGCTTGGCTATTTGGCTTCCTTGAAGGAAAGGGCGGCGTCGAGGATCTCGCGCGCGTTGGGCACGTATCCGGGGTTGCTCTTTCCGTCGAGGGTCTCGTTGAGGAACATGGCCCAGGTCTTTTCACCGGCCTTGAACAGGGCGTCGAAGAAAGCCTTGTCCGGCGTGGAAACCGTGCCGCCGGCCTTGGTGATCACGTCGCGGGCTTCCTGATCGACGCGGGCGCATTCGGCCCAAACGGCCTCGGAAGCGTCAGCGGCGGCCTGCCTGAACCATTCCTTGTCCTGGTCAGGGAGGGACTGGTAGAACTTTTCGTTGATCAGCGTGTTCTGCAGCACGAGGATGTGTCCGCTGATGGTGATCTGCGGGGCGTATTCGTACAGATGGTCGGAAAGGATGTCTCCGAAGGGAGAGTCGCCGCCGTCCACCGTGCCCTGGTCGAGGGCAGAGGGAAGGTCGACGTAGTTGATGGGCTGGCCGGAAATGCCGCAGAATTCGGCGAACTTCACATACAGCGGCACATTGGGCACGCGCATGCGCAGCCCCTTGACGTCATCCATGGTCTTCAGGGGCTTTTTGGTGAAGAAGTGACGGAAGCCGATGGGGTAGGCGTTCAGCACGCGCATGCCGGACTTCTCCACGAAGGACTGTCCGAACTTGCCTGTCTGTCCCTTGGCCGGTCCGATGATCAGTTCAAGGACGCCGCCCTTCATGGCGCGGTGCGCATGATCGAGGTTTTCATACAGCATGGGGGTCTCGAACATGGCCATGGCAGGATGGAAACGCGAGGACTGGGGACCGACGCAGCACATCTGGATGGTGCCGTTGCGGGTCTGCGTGAGGTAGTTGTCTTCCTTGCCAAGCTGGTTGTGCGGGAATACCTGCACGTCGTACTTGCCGCCGGAAAGCTCGGCGAGGCGCTTGGCAAAGGTGCGCATGCCTATGGTCTGGGGGTTGCCGTCGGGCTTGGAGCCGGCGATCTTCACCACGACCTTGTCGGCGGCGAAAGACGGGGCGGCGAACGCTGCCACAAGCGCAAAGGCGCACATAAAGACTGCGAGACGTTTCATAAGGACTCCTTAATGAAGTTGATGAGGCAGGCGGAGAGAGGGGAAACGCTTTCTTCCGCCATGGCACAGCATACATCTCGCCTGCAAAAATGCAACTGTTATCGCCAAAGGCTTGTCATGCCTTCCTGCATATCCTCCCATTCGGCGGTCCCGGGAGGATCGGAGCGGATCGGCGGGATCCCGGGATGCGGCTGTTCCGCACATGGAGCGGGAGCTCGTGATGTCGACGGCGTGTCGTTTCCACGTGAAAGATGTACCGGTCACAGAGACGGGAGCGCGCCGTTCGGGCTGGACCCCGCAAGTCAGTGGCTTTAAAAACGTGAACGCCGGAAGGATCCGGCGTTTCATGATGTTATCTGGGGAGACCTACTTCCTGGGCATCCCGGGACGCGCAGGGGGCCGGTGGTCGGCACCCGGACGGCTTGGCACGGGCTGCGGCTTCACGTCTGGTCTGGTCACGGGCCTGATGTCCGGCTTATGCGCGGGCGGACGCACATCGGGCTTGGGCGCCGGCCTGTGCGCGGGCTGCACGTGCCCCGGGTGCGGACGATCGGGCTCCGGCTTGACATGCGGCGGAGGCGGCGGGGTATGTCCGGGTGTCACATGATGCCCATGATGCCCGTGATGAGGCGGAGCGTCGTAATAGTGGTCGTCCCATTCGTGGCAGCCTGAAGCCATCAGGGCAAGGGCGCCGGCGGCCATCATGACAAGGATGTTGCGATGGAATTTCATGTCAGCTCCTTTTGCGGCAGGTTCCTGATGCTTCTTTTTCCCACAGCGGCAGTTCCTGGTCAAGGGACGGAGCGTTTAAAAACATTGCAAAGTCCTGCGGCGGCTTTCAGCTGTTGTAGAAATTGATCAGGCATCCGGAAAGGATGATGCGCCGTTCTTCGTCCGTCAGCGCGCCCAGGCGCAGTTCGGTCTTTTCCGCGGCGCCGTTTTGCATGACCCACGCGCAGACCTTTTCCCGACCGCCGGCGATGGCGGATCGAATCCCGGGGACGAGCACGAAGGCGCCCAGCTCCAGCCGTTCCCCGAGGGCGGGATCGACAAGGAAGGGCATCATGCCCCAGTTGATGAGATTGGAGCGGTACCGTTTCGTGGCGTATTCAACGGCGAGGTTGGCCCAGCCGCCCAGCACTTTCTGGCAGGAAGCGGCCTGTTCCCTGGCGCTGCCGTCGCCGGGCTTCACGGCAAAGATGGTCGAGCCGACGCCCAGGTCTTCCATGTCCCCCCGGGCGAAAACGGAATCCCAGGCTTCGGGAGCCGCGGAGCGCAGGGGGGCGCATGCTGCGGAAGCGTATCCCATGGCGGCCGCGTCGCCGTGGTCCGCTTCGCGGCGCTGTTCGATCTCCCGGACGGACTTGGCGCGTCCCACATAGCCGGGATCCTTGCGCGAAAGGGCGAATTCGGAAAGCTTGAGGGGATTGGACCGCAGGGAGGAGGTCTCGCCGGAAGGGATGAGTTCGTCGGTGGTGGTCACGGGATCATGGATCACGCTGTCCACGCGCAGCAGAAGATTTTCGGGCAGGGCGGGCATGGCGGGCCAATCGGTGATGTTCGGCCCCATGATGAGGGGAGCATCGGGCCGGGGACGCCCCACGCCGTCGTAGCAGCGGGCCGCATAGGGGAGAGGGTCGAAGGCGTAGCCGAGATCGCAGGAGATGCCTTCCCAATCCAGCTCCGTGGCCGGCGTGAGCCTGCCGCCGTTCGCCGCCGTGGCCGCTATGGACCGCGCATCCATCAGGGCGACGCCGGCCAGCTGCCCGCTGCCCGGCTTGGAGCCTTCGCGGTTGGGGAAGTTCCTCGTGGAATGACGTATGGAAAGCGCTCCGTGGGCCGGTGTGTCGCCTGCTCCGAAGCAGGGACCGCAGAAGGCGGTCTTGACGACGGCGCCTGCCTCCATGAACCTGGCGCAGGAGCCGTTTTTGACAAGCGCCAGCGCCTGCGGCTGGGATGCAGGATAGACGTTGAGCGAAAAAGCCCCGCTCTGCGCGCAGGGATGGGCTGCCAGGATGCGCGAGGCGACGGTGAGGTTTTCATACGTGCCGCCGGCGCAGCCCGCGATGACGCCCTGATCGACCCAGATGCCGCCGTCGCGTATCTTGCCGCGCAGGTCGAAGCCCTTTGACAGGCTGCCGAATTGCCTTGCGGCTTCCTCTTCCACATGGCCCAGGTAATCCGCGGGATGGGCGGCGACTTCCGCCACGGGGAAGGCGTTGCTGGGATGGAAGGGCAGGGCGATCATGGGCTCCACCCTCGCCAGGTCTATGCGCACGAGGGCGGAAAAGGCAGCCGGAGCGTCATGCCGCAGCGGACGGTAGGCATCGGCCCGTCCGTGCGCGGCGAGGTATGCCTCCACCTTGGGATCCGTTTCCCAGATGGAGGAAAGGCATGTGGTCTCGGTGGTCATCACGTCTATGCCGCAGCGGTAGTCGACGGACAGTCCGGCAAGGCCGGGCCCGGCGAATTCCAGCACGCGGTTTTTCACCACGCCGCTTTTGAACACCGCGGCGATGAGCGCCAGCGCCACGTCCTGGGGACCGACGCCCGGGCGAGGCGCGTTTTCCAGCCAGACCAGGACGACTTCGGGCGCGCTGATGTCGTAAGTGCGTCCGAGGAGCTGCTTGACCAGCTCCGGACCGCCTTCGCCAAAGCCCATGGTGCCCAGGGCCCCGTAGCGCGTATGGCTGTCCGAGCCGAGGATCATGCGCCCGCAGCCGGCAATAATCTCTATCGCGTACTGATGGATGACCGCCCTGTGCGGCGGCACGTAGATGCCCCCGTATCTCCGCGCGGCGGACCAGCCGAAGAGGT
>JAEEGL012712233.1_pt1 | contig 11676 bp, 9 predicted proteins | sample 9134231 | NCBI WGS metagenome assembly JAEEGL01 (sample SAMN16246548, study PRJNA631951) | gut metagenome | biome: gut microbiome; feature: rumen; material: fiber-attached | host: Bos | place: Iran: Karaj | collected 2018-10 | reverse complement strand
ATTTCCTCGTTTTTGGTCATCATCAAGTTGAAAAAGAAGGTGTGGAGATGGCTGCTGGCTATCTGCCTGTTGATTTCAACTGTTTTGACGACTATCTACACCATTGGCATACCTAAGTCTCAAGTTTGGCTTGACCAATTGTGTGTTTATCAGGGAAGACATTACGAGCAGAAAGATTTTGATGTCCACTATGCCTATGAGGTCATCAAGCAAATTCCCGATGATGCCTCGGTGTGCGCCAATACGTTTTTTGTGCCTCATCTCGCCATGCGCGATGAAATAAGGAATTTTGCCAATACGAAGAACATCAAAACCGATTATGTGCTGATGACCGAGTCCTATTTTGAATATGAGCGAAATGGGGTACTGGTGCTCAAGAATCGTGATGAATACGAAACGGTGGCGACGGACGGCACTATTTATCTTCTGAAGCGGATTGTGCCTTGAAATCTTGTAAGGTAGGGGGCAAATCCATCAGGTCTTTGCACGTGTATACGAAGAAATTTTTCACCGTCTTTCCATTGCGTTCGATGGGGATGATTCCTGCCAACTCGATCTCCTTGAAATACCACTGATAGGTTTCCTTCGGGTCTTTCATGTAACGGCTGTCGGAGAGGAACCAATAGTTCTCTCCAAGGTGGAATCCGCCTCGTTCATCATTGATCCACAGGTATTTGTGAAGAAATTCGGGCCAGCCCAAGCCCATAACCTTCATGCCTAAAGGTCGAGCCACATAATAGTCGAGGTTGGCAAGGGGGAACCATTGGTTGGCCACGATGCCGTCCTCTTCTTTCATCACACCTTCATTGATTTTTTCCTCGCGGAAATCTGCAAACTTTTCTCCAAGTTGACGCCAGCCATACATATCGAGGGTAAAGTCGTCACGGCCTAGCATTTCGGGTTCGGTATGCTTGTCGAGCGGAATGAAGCCTGTCTTGATTTCGGCCACACCAACGATCAAGGTAATCGCAAGCACGGATAATGCCGCAATGATGGATTTGGGTAACCTCTCATCATGTTTGTCTCTCAGATAGACTGCCGACAACAGAATGAGTAGTATGTAACCGGGCGCATTCCAATGCGGCAAGGTTGGGCGTGTAAGGGAGAAAAACAAGAAAACCAAAATAAGTGGTAGGGCGATGCACAAGATGAGTCGTTGTGCGGATTTCTCAAGGTTGAGTTTCTTTTTGAAGGCCGCTATGACGGCGATGATGGCCAGGACGAAGTTGACGGGATTGTTGTAGAAGAACTCACCAGCCAATTCGGTGCCGAAAGTGCTGAAATTGAGTGTGCCGCCTCCAACACGCTCGCCATGGAAACGAAAACTGATGAAGTTGTTGTCGATATTCCAGTATAGGATGGGGATGCAACAGAGGGCGGAAATCAGCAAGGCGAGATAAAGATAGGGATTCTTCAGCTGTTTGCGGTTGAAAATCAGGATGTAAAGTGCCATTCCGACCCAAAGGAAAATGCCAGAGTATTTGGAAAGCATGGCCAAGCCTGAGAAGAGTCCGAAAAGAAGCAAAGGTCCCTGAGCCTTGAGCCTGTCGAAAGGTCGAAAGGCCGTTTTTTCCTGGATTGCTTCGTCGTTCCTCCTCGCAATGACGCGAAGCGCCATCCAGACGGCCAGTAGCCAAAACAGCATCAGTGGTGTGTCGGGCATGATGAAAATGCCTGTGATAACGAAGGCATAGATGGAGGCCGTATAGAGCAATGCGGCATAGAGTCCAGTCTGCGCGTCTTTGAGGTCCTTTCCGATGCGGTAAATAATATAGGTGTTGGCAGTCATGAAGACGATAGATGCCAATCGGATGAAGAACTCGCTGTCGAGCAACAAGTTAAGGCTGAACAATTGGATGATCCAACCCACCATGGGGGGATGGTCGAAGTGGCTCCAGTCGGGATAGAGGGCGTAGGCCCAGTAATACACTTCATCATTGCCGAACTCCAGCCATGCGGCCAAAACGGCGCGCACCAATGCGCTAATGGCCAATAGCCAAATCAGTATCTTGTTGATATTTTGCTCTTTAATGCTCACTTGCTTTCTTCTCCTTGGCTTTTTTTATGAGATACCAGGCCAAAGCTGCAATGGCGACGATGTAAACGAACCAGTACAAATAGGTCTGTGCCTTGTTAATGACATCAAGCCTTTGGTCAACGGGCGTAGGTGTTGGGTGACGTGTGACTGGATTTAGATAGAAATGCTGGAGTACATTGACGTTGATGTGTGTCCTGACATAGTGATCCTCGGGCTGAATGACATAATAGGCTGTTGCAATGTCCTCTTCCGTTTTCAACACTTTGCCATCCTGCCCGATGAAATTCACTTCTTTCATGGTCTCAGCCGAGGTGCTTATAAACAAGGTGTCGCCCACCAGTTCAGCTCGTGTCAGGTGAGGTAAGGCCTTGGCCTGTTCGATCTTTTCTTCAAGTGTCATGGGGAAATGGTACCAGTTGTCGAACTCCACGGCATAGCACAAGCCTTTGTCCAAGGCTTCATAGACATGCTCGGGGTCAAGGTCGGGCGTGTTGACCATAGTCATGTTTCGGCACACCTCGCTGGTTTTGGTGATGTTGTGTGTGTCGTCGTTGCCGAGGGCGTACACGCGGTGACCGTTGGAAAGGGCCATGTCCCAATGTTCAAACGCGTTGCCGTAAGGATTGATCACTTCGAGCAAGCGGTAGTTGCTCAACAGCATCATGTCGTTCACCTTGTAGCCTTTAGTGAATGAAGCATGGGCGGGCATGACGAAACGGCAACGTTCACCCAACTTGTTGATCATGTGTTGCTTCATGTTGAGGTTCTGCATGAAAGGGAAGTCTGGCAAGTACACCGACTGGGCCCCGATGCAGATTTGGTGTGTCTTGTGGATAAAGCCGTAGCCATGTTCATAAGCAGGGATATAGTCCTCTTTTTCAACATTATGCGGATTGATGAACATATAGTCTGAGATGCCGTAATGGTCGTAACCCAAGGCCTGATACACGCTGTCGATGGTGTTTTCGGTGCTTTTTCTGCCGTTGGTCATCCCAAAATACTTGCGCGAGTGGCAATGGAAGTGGTATTTCTTCCATTGGTCGGGGTTCATGTCTTGATAAGGGTTGTAAAGGTATTCGCCGCAGAAGGGCTTCGGCTCCTTAAAGCTATAGGTCGGCACGGAGAGGTAAATGTACAACACTAAAAGCAGCAAGGCGATACCAAGGCCAGCCATCACCCTAACCAAATAAAACCAGAAACCTTTCTTTTTTTTCGTCGTACTCATACGGACTGCAAAACTAACGGAAAAAACGCAATACTCAAAAAAAACCTCATTTTTCTACCAATGAGGGTCAAACTATCTTCATAAAAACCTTATCTTTGCAGCCTAATTTGAAATCATTCTTAATAGTGAAAAGACACGAGACTTCGAGACTTCGAGACACGAGACTAAAAGGTCCCGCAGTCTCGTAGTCGCGTGTCCCGTGTCAAATAATGAAAACGATGGACCAGAATCCGAACGAAAATATCATCAGCGAAGTCACGAACAAGGAGTATGAGTATGGCTTTGTGACCGACATTGAGACCGATTTTGTGCCGAAAGGCTTGAATGAGGACATCATCCGCTTGATTTCCAAGAAAAAGGAAGAGCCCGAATGGTTGTTGGAGTTCCGCCTGAAGGCTTTCCGCCATTGGCAGACTTTGAAACAACCTAACTGGGCGCATCTCGACATTCCCGAAATCAACTATCAGGACATCATCTATTATGCCGCGCCGCGCAAACGTCAGCAGAAACAGAGCCTCGATGAGGTGGATCCCGAGCTGCTGGCCACCTTCGACAAGCTTGGCATCTCCCTTGACGAGCAGAAAAAACTCTCAGGCGTGGCCGTTGATGCAGTGATGGACTCGACTTCGGTGAAGACCACCTTCCAAGAGACCCTCTCAAAGCACGGTGTCATCTTCATGTCCTTCAGCGAGGCGGTGAAGCAGCACCCAGACTTGGTGAAGAAATACCTTGGCAAGGTGGTGCCGTACACCGACAATTTCTTTGCCGCGCTCAACTCAGCAGTCTTCAGCGACGGCTCGTTCTGCTATATCCCGAAGGGGGTGCGTTGTCCATTGGAATTGTCCACCTATTTCCGCATCAACGCAGCCAATACGGGTCAGTTTGAGCGTACACTGATTGTGGCCGATGAAGGTGCCTATGTAAGCTATATGGAAGGTTGTACGGCACCGCAACGCGACGAGAACCAGCTTCATGCCGCTATCGTGGAAATCATCGCTGAGACCGATGCCGAGGTGAAGTACAGCACCGTGCAGAACTGGTATCCAGGCGATAAGGACGGTAAAGGTGGCGTGTACAACCTCGTCACGAAGCGCGGCCTCTGTCGCGGCGACCGTTCCAAAATCTCATGGACTCAGGTCGAGACAGGGTCAGCCATCACTTGGAAATACCCGGGCTGTGTGTTGATGGGCGACCATTCGGTGGGCGAGTTCTACTCGGTCGCTGTGACCAACAACTACCAGCAGGCCGACACGGGCACGAAGATGATTCACTTGGGCAAGAATACCCGAAGCACCATCATCTCGAAGGGTATTTCTGCAGGTCACAGCCAAAACGGCTACCGTGGTTTGGTGAGAGTGGCTGCCAAAGCTGAAAACTCTCGAAACTATTCCCAGTGCGACTCCTTGCTTTTAGGCGACAAATGCGGCGCTCATACTTGGCCTTATGTTGAATGTGGTAATGAGTCGAGCATCCTCGAACACGAGGCCACGACCTCCAAGATTTCTGAAGACCAGCTGTTCTATTGCCAGCAGCGTGGCATTCCGATGGAAAAGGCTATTGGTTTGATTGTCAACGGCTATGCCAAAGATGTGCTGAACAAATTGCCTATGGAATTTGCCGTTGAGGCGCAGAAATTATTGTCCATCACATTGGAAGGTAGCGTAGGATAATTATGGCAAACACCCGTTCAAATAATACACCTTTTTGGCTGCTCCTCATCGGATTGTTCCTCATTCTGGTGAGCAAGAGCCTATTGACGGAAGGCATGTTTTTTGACGGTGTGACCTATGCCAGCATCTCGCGCAATATGGCGGAAGGACAGGGGACGTTTTGGAATCCCTACTACACGCAGACTTTGTATCCTGAGTTCCGTCAGCATCCTCCCTTGGCCATAGGTTTGGAAGCCTTGGCATTCAAGGCGTTGGGCGACCATTGGTGGGTGGAGAAGGCCTTTTCCGTGTTGGCCTTTTTGCTCTCAGGTTTACTGATAGCTCTGATTTGGAAGCGTACCACCAATAATATCCGTTGGGCTTGGCTGCCGTTACTGTTTTGGTTGGCCATGCCTTTGGTTTCGTGGAGTGCCACGAACAACTTGCTTGAAAACACCATGTCGGTTTTTGTGCTATTGTCGGTTTATTTAATGATAGTCGGTTATCAGCGAAACCATAAGTTCTGGCTGATTTTGTCAGCAATGGTTTTACTTTTGGCTTTTCTTTCCAAGGGGTTCACGGGACTATTCCCATTGGTGTTTCCCGTCCTTTATTGTGCTTTCGACCAAAAGCGCAGGTGGATTCAAGGCCCGATTGATAGTTTGATTTTAATAGTGTCTTTGGCAGTCTTCGCAGGCATTATGTTTTTGGTGTTTCCTGCGTCTTGGGCATATCTTAAGGAATACATTCAACTTCAGGTCATCAACGACGGACTGCACGAAACCACGGTTTCATCAAGGTTTTACATCGTTTTCAGTCTGTTGCTGCAACTGATCATCCCGCTTGTCATAGCCGTAACACTAGTGGTTTTAAAAACCAAAAACAAGACCAACAAGAAGGTTTTTGAGTTTCCACCCGATAAGGCTTGGTTCTATAGCTTCCTGATAATGGGACTTTTAGGTGTGCTTCCCATCATGGTGAGCGTGAAGCAACGTGACTTTTACATGCTGGCAGCCTTGCCTTTCTTTGCCTTGGCTTTTGGACACATCACCCTTTCCATGGTCAATATCTCGATGTTGAAAATCACACCAAACTTGCGAAAGTGGATGACGCTTGGGGCGAGTTGTATCTTGCTGACAGGCATTGTGTTGAATCTTGTCCACATAGGAAAATATGGCCGTGACGAAGCGCTGATTGAAGAAGTGAAACAAAAGGTTGCGGAAGCGGATGGCACTACTATGATTGAAATAACGCCAGATGAATATACACAATGGGCAAGGCATGCCTATTATATGCGGTATGGTAAGATTAGCTTGAGCCCAACCAAATAAAAGAATAATAAAACAAATAGTATATCATGTTACTGAACATTAAAAATCTACACGTCTCCATCGGAGGCAAAGAAATCCTGAAAGGATTGAATTTAGGCGTCAACGAAGGCGAAATCCACGCCATCATGGGACCTAACGGAACGGGAAAGAGCACCTTGGCGGCGGCCATCACGGGTCGCGAGGGCTATGAAATCACAGAAGGTGAAATCTGGTACAAGGGCAAGAACATTGTCGGGATGTCGCCTGAAGACCGCGCCAATGAAGGTATCTTCCTCAGCTTCCAGTACCCAGTCGAGATTCCAGGTGTGAGCATCCAGAACTTCATGCGCACTGCCGTCAACTCGAAGCGTGAATATCAAGGTCTGCCTCCCATGAGCACGGTCGACTTTATGAAAATGATGAAAGAAAAGCAGGCTATGGTGGAAATCACTGAGAAGCTGCAAAACCGCTTTGTCAACGTGGGCTACTCTGGTGGTGAGAAGAAGAAAAACGAGATTTTCCAGATGGCTATGCTGGAACCGAGCCTTGCCATCCTCGATGAAACAGACTCAGGCCTTGACATTGATGCGTTGCGTATCGTGGCCCACGGTGTCAACCAGTTACACAATGCCGAGAATGCTTTTGTGGTTATCACGCATTATCAAAGGCTGTTGGACTACATTGTCCCCGACTTTGTCCATGTGATGTACGACGGGCGCATCGTCAAGACGGGCGGCAAGAACCTCGCCCTCGAACTCGAAGAAAAAGGCTACGAATGGATTAAGGAACTTTGATTATGGATAACCAACTTATCTTAGCCGCCAACCAAAGCCGCGAACTCATTGAGTATGATGATGATGCACATGTTTCGACTGAACCGAAAGTGTCGGAAATTGTCCTCAACGAGAACTCCAGCCTTGAGCTGTACGTGCTTCAGAATGTAAGCAACGAGGCCTCCATCCGGCGTGAGTTCAAGATTAGGCAATTGGCCGACAGTAGGCTGAAAATCGTAGTCATCACTTTCAACGGCGGTGACATCTGCAATTCGTATCATATCGACTTGGATGGTGAAGGCGCTGACACGCAGGTGTATGGTCTTTATCTCATCGACAAGACCCAACATGTGGAGAACCATTTGAAGGTGAATCACAACGTGCCGCACTGCACGAGCAACGAGAAGTTCAAAGGCGTGCTTGACGACGAGGCTTCAGGCATCTTCAACGGCCATGTTTATGTGGCGCCTAATGCGCAGAAGACCGATGCCCACCAGAACAACAGCAACATCATTTTAACCCCGAAGGCAAAAATCAATAGTCAGCCTTTTTTGGAGATTTATGCCGACGATGTGAAATGCTCGCACGGTACCTCCACGGGCCAGCTTGACCAAGAAGCTATGTTCTATATGCGTCAGCGTGGCATCAGCAAGGCCAACGCAAGGATTCTGCTCATGTATGCTTTTGCCGCCGAAGTCAGCAACCACATCGGCAATGAGATGTTGCACGAACACATCGATGATATGATCAAGCGTCGTCTGCGTGGTGAGCTGTCGAGTTGCGAGACCTGTGTTCTCCGTTGTAGTCATCCCAAAGAGTATAATTTTGACATAGATTATTCGAAAATTTGACAATGGCCTATGGCGTATGGCTAATGGCCGCTTTCACAGGAGGTTGAAGCGGCCATAGTCATAGTCAGGGGCCATAGTCAAGGAAACTATAAAAACAGTGAAGTTTGAAAATAATGTTTAATATCAATGAAATAAGAGCCCAATTCCCAGTCCTTGACCAGCAGGTCTACGGCAAGCCTTTGGTGTATCTTGACAATGCGGCTACCACGCAAAAGCCCCTCTGTGTCATCGAGCGTGAGCGTGACTATTATCTGCACGAGAACTGCAACATTCACCGTGGGGTGCATTATTTGAGCCAGAAGGCAACTGAAGCCTATGAGCATGCACGCCAGACCGTTGCGAGTTTTGTGAATGCCAAAAATGCACGCGAAATCATCTTCACGAGAGGTACAACGGAATCGTTGAATTTATTGGCTACTTCGTTTGAGCACCTGTTTCTCAAGGATTCCTCTCTGGATCGCTTCGTTCCTCGCAATGACGCGAAGCGGATGAAAGTCCTTGTTACAGCAATGGAACACCACAGCAACCTTGTTCCGTGGCAGCAAATGGTGCAGCGTAATGGAGGCGAATTATTGGTGGTGCCAATGGACGACAAAGGCGTCTTGGACTTGAATCGTTACCAAGAACTGCTCAAGGAGGGCCCAAAAGTAGTTTCCATTGCCCACATTTCCAACGTATTGGGCACCATCAATCCTGTGAAGCAGATGGTTGCCATGGCGCATCAGTATGGCATTCCAGTGGTTGTTGACGGAGCACAGTCCATTGCTCATCATCCCATCGATGTTCAGGACTTGGATTGCGATTTCTTTGTTTTTTCAGGCCATAAGATGTATGCACCAATGGGCATTGGCGGTTTGTACGGCAAGGCGGAGTGGTTGGAGAAATTGCCACCTTATCAGTTTGGTGGCGAAATGGTCGACACGGTGAGTTTTGAAAAGACTACCTTCAACGTGTTGCCTTACAAGTTCGAGGCTGGCACGCCTAATGTGGGTGCCGCCTTGGGTCTGGAGACAGCGGTTCAATTTCTACAAAGTATGGATAGGAAAGAGGTCGAGCATTATGAGGCTCATTTATTGCAGTCAGCTATCCAACAACTCTCTGAAATTGACGGTATCCGTTTCATTGGTGAGGCTGAAAAACGTTCGGGTTTGGTTTCGTTCATCATTGATGGCGTGCATCCTTATGATCTTGGCACCATTATCGACAAGATGGGTGTGGCAGTGCGTACGGGACACCATTGTGCCGAGCCAGTGATGACACGTTTTGGCATCCCAGGCACAGTGCGGGCATCTTTTGCCTTGTACAATACGATGGAAGAAGTGGAGATTTTCGTAAATGCAGTGAAAAAAGCCGCGATGATGCTGCGTTAAGCTTCTGTCGGTTGGTTTTCTGTGACTTGAGGTTCTGTTGTCGTCTCTTCAGCTTTTACCTCTTGTTTTTCAACAGTTTCCAGCTTGATTTTTCCGTCTTTGATTTTGATTTTCTTTTTCACTCGAATGGGGGCAATGATGAGCACCAGCAATGCCTCAAGGGCATATTTCATCCATGGATCACTTCCTGTGGTCACGAATTGAAAGACAATAAGTAGAATGGAGCCCACCACAAAGATGACTTTGCCGTGATTCTTCTTTCTGAAAATCTGTATTAAGCTGAATACTAGTGTTATAAGTAATACAAGCTGAAGAATTGGAACCAGCAGTTCGGATTTGTTTTGCTTGACATTGGCTTCGTTGTAATAGTAGGAGTCAATGTAGTATTGGCTGAAAATGACCGTGATAATGGCGAAGACAAGCAAAAACCCGTAATAGGTGATGGCAAAGCTTGCCGCCAACCTCATGGGCTGTGTCAATTCCGGTTTCAGGTTGAATATCTTGCCTTCGCGCTGTTCCATGGTCATTCGGGGTTTTGCGTGGTATTAGCCATGTCCATGCGTTTGAAATAGAGGTAATACAGCAGGATAAACATGGCGGTGAGCATCAGGTCGGAGAAGAAGGGAGAGGGCTTTTGTAGGGGATAGACAAATACGGAATTGTCAATCAGCATGCAGATCTGGGCGATGGAATAGATATGGAAACCGCGTTTTTCGCCTTTGAACATCTTGATAACGCCAATCAACGATGCGATGAACAAGACTAAAAGAATGATGTAGAACTTGGAATCGATTTGGGAGAAAATCTGCATCCCATCATTCATGGCCTTGGTGAAATCACCGCCCATGGCCGAAAATGGTTTCATCATCTCATCAAATTGCCCATTGCTGAGCATCTCAGACATCGCTGGTTTCACGATTAGCGAAATCAAGGAACTGAAGATGTTCCAACAGGCGTTGATGAACGACAAAACCAATAGGATGGTCATTCCTATGGGGCGCTTTTTCTGGTTGGTTTCCATTTTTTATTTTGTTTTGTAGGGCTGTCACACCGTGGCGGCCGCTAACGGTTTTCGTGGGCGGCTGCCGTGATACGACAGCCCTACAAACGATTATTTGTTTTCCAAAATGTCAAATGCCAATGGGTAGTCCTTCACGAACTGTACGCTCTTGGCGATTTCGGTGTACATCACCTTGTCGATGCGCACGAATTCCACCTCTTTGCGGTAGGCGGCGACGAACTTCTCGATGATAGGTGACGACTTCAGCGGACGGCGGAACTCCAACGCTTGTGTGGCATTGAACAACTCGATGGCCAGCACACGCTCCAGGTTTTCAGCCACGCGCAAAGCCTTGGTGGCAGCGTTGGCACCCATGCTGACATGGTCTTCCTGACCCTGCGACGACTCAATGCTATCGACCGAAGCAGGCGTGCAGAGCTGCTTACTCTGGCTGACGATGCTGGCGGCGGCATATTGGGGGATCATGAAGCCGCTGTTGAGGCCAGGCTCGGCGACGAGGAACGACGGCAGGTCGCGCTTTCCGCCGATGAGTTGGTAGATACGGCGTTCGCTGATGTTGCCCAACTCTGCCATGGCGATGGCCAAGAAGTCCAAGGTGATGGCAAGAGGTTGGCCGTGGAAGTTGCCGGCGCTGATGACCAGGTCTTCATCGGGGAAGATGGTTGGGTTGTCGGTGACGGCGTTGATTTCCTCACTAAAGACGGAGGCAACATAGTCGATGGCATCCTTCGAGGCGCCATGCACTTGAGGCATGCAACGGAAAGAGTAGGGGTCTTGGACATGTTTCTTCTCCCTGACGATCAGCTCGCTACCTTTGGTGAACTCACGTACACGCTTGGCGGTGACGATTTGTCCGTTGTGGTGGCGGATTTGATGCACTTGGTCAAAGAAAGGTTCGATGCGGCCGTCGAAGGCTTCCAAAGAGACCGTTCCGATAAGGTCGGCCAGATAGCTGAGGCGGAAGGCCTTCAGCAGCACATAGGTGCCATAGCTGCTCATGAACTGGGTGCCGTTGAGCAGTGCCAAACCTTCTTTCGATTGCAGGGTAATGGGTTTCCAACCAAACTTCTTCAGAACTTTCTCGGCAGGAACAATCTTGCCTTCGAAATGCACCTCACCCAAGCCGAGCAAAGGCAACATAAGGTTGGCCAAAGGTGCTAAGTCGCCGGAGGCACCAAGTGAGCCTTGGTTGTAGACCACGGGCAGCACATCGTTGTTGAAGAAGTCGATGAGGCGTTGCACGGTTACCACTTGCACGCCGCTATTGCCGTAGCTAAGGCTTTGCACCTTTAAGAGTAGCATGAGGCGGATGATCTCTTCGGGCACCATTTCGCCCGTGCCGCAGGCGTGTGACATGACAAGGTTCTTTTGCAATGTGCTTAGGTCTTCCTTTGAGATGCTATGGTCGCAGAGCGAGCCAAAGCCGGTGGTCACACCGT
>JAEEGL012601448.1_pt1 | contig 11676 bp, 10 predicted proteins | sample 9134231 | NCBI WGS metagenome assembly JAEEGL01 (sample SAMN16246548, study PRJNA631951) | gut metagenome | biome: gut microbiome; feature: rumen; material: fiber-attached | host: Bos | place: Iran: Karaj | collected 2018-10 | reverse complement strand
CGATGTACCATAAGGCCGAATCGGTCGTTAACACAAGAGACCTCCCCGGGGAGGTCTGTTACGGATATTGTTTCTAATGACCGATTTCCTCTATAAATAGCAACTTTTTATTCTACTGGTGTAAAGGAAATGCTTTATATGTGTTTGGTTTAAACATCCTCCAAGGCGTAGAACTGATAGTCGCGGACGATGCGCTGGAGGAAGAGGGTGGGGGAGGTCTCCTGTAGGTCGATGCCAAACTTCTGGCAGACTTTTTGGGCCAACTGTTCCGTACGCTGAGGCTGGTTCATGGTCAGCGTGCGGCGGATGACTTCCACCTGCTCCAGCGACAGGTCGGCAGCCTGCGGATAGCGGGGCGTGTAACCACGCGTCAGGTATTCGTAGTCGTCGAGCGACACCTGTATCTTCTTATAATCTTGCAACTTGATGACCACCGTGCCTGCCGCTAGGTCGCCCAAACGCTGGTTGCTGCGGTTGACAATCATGACAATGAGTCCCAGAAACGAGAACGTCGGGCCGTCGATGATCCATAGCAGCCACCGCAGCAGGTAGCTGCCCAGTGTGGGTGGCGTGCCGTCGAGCTTCACCACGCGCAGCCGCAGTGCCATCTTCCCTAAGCTCTGTCCACGGTTCAGCACCTCCATCAGCAGCGTGTAGAGCATGATGGGCATAAAGAGAAGTAGCATGGCGGCATTGAATCCCGCATTGTTCTCTATGAGCAGCCAAGTCATAAACGTGCCGTAAGCCAGCAAGACAATCCAGTCGACCAGTTGTGCCAGCATGCGGTCGCCAACGCTGGCCGTAGGCTGTTCGATGTGTACATATTGGGAAGTAACGACCCCTGTTTCCATCTTTTCTGCGTAGTTTTTCTGAAATTCGTTGCAAAATTAAGTTTTTTTTCTTACTTTTGCGCCGGATTTGGCGAAAACTTTTCAGGAAAGATGAAAGAAGTAACGTTTATCAGGCAGAACATCGACAAATGGCGGGGCTACGAGGCAGCAGTTGAAGGGACTGCGGCAGGTGGTCCCGACGTGATTGCCGATGCCTACATCGACGTTACCAGCGACCTGAGTTTCGCGCAGACCCATTATCCGCGGTCGCGCATCACACTCTACCTGAACAACCTGGCGTCGGCCCTCCACAACGACATCTATCGTAACAAGCGCGAGCGGTGGAGCCGGCTGCTGACGTTCTGGACGGAGGAGGTGCCCGCGACGATGTGGGAAGCCCGGCACGAGTTGTGCTGGTCGTTTGGCATCTTCGTTGCCAGTGCCCTCATCGGAGCACTGTCGCAGTGGCTCGACCCTGACTTCTGCCGCCTCATCATGGGTAATGGCTATGTGGAGATGACGCTCGACAATATCCGCAACGGTGAGCCGATGAGCGTCTACAACTCGTCGCCTGAGACCAGCATGTTCCTGGAGATTACGATGAACAATGTCTTCGTGTCGTTCCTCGTCTTCGTCATGGGCCTGCTCACCTCGTTGGGAACAGGCTTCCAGCTGCTGCGCAACGGCATTATGATAGGCTGTTTCCAGATGTTCTTTGCGCAGCACGACCTGCTGTGGCAGTCGGTGCTCGCCGTATGGCTGCACGGCACGCTCGAGATCTCGGCCATCATCGTGGCAGGTGCCGCCGGCCTGGCCTTGGGCAACGGCTGGCTGTTTCCTGGCACCTATTCGCGTCTGGCGGCCTTCCGGCGTGGTGCGAAGCGTGGGCTGAAGATTGTCATTGGCACGGTGCCCATCTTCTGTGTGGCCGGCTTCATCGAGAGTTTCTGTACGCGCCATACGGAGTGGCCCGACGCCTTGCGGCTGACGGTTATCCTGCTGTCGGCGGCGTTCGTTGTTTGTTATTACATTTTATTACCTTATAAACGTTATGGAATTCGTAAGACCCAAGATTGAATGGTATCGCACGCGTACGTTCAGCGAAAAGATTTCTGACACCTTCGCTTTCATCCGTGAGTCGTGGCGTCCGATGCTGAAGTATTTCACTTACCTGCTGCTGCCAGTGAGCATCGTCATGGCTTTCTTCATGAACAATTTCATGGATAGCTACATGCGTACTGTCATGGGCGTGGTAGATGGAGGCATGTCGGGCGACGACTACTCGTCGCTGATAGCCTTTGGCCTGACGACGCTGGGCCTGGTAGTCGTTAGCGTTGTGGGCTCGGCCCTGCTGACGTCGCTGACTTTTGCCCTGATACGGCTTTACAACCAGCGGGGTGAGCTGCGCTTAGAGGGACTGACGGGCCGCGAGCTGAAGCCAGTGCTGATGGCGATGCTGAGGCGTGTTGTCCGACTGTTGCTCGCCTGGATGCTTATCGTCGTGCTGGTGGGCGTGTTGCTGGCGCTCCTCGCTGTGCTGATGGTCATGATCAGTCCGGTGCTGATGGTCGTAGAGATGCTACTGATCTACGCCCTTCTGCTGGCAGTTATTTTGCCGCTGTCGTTGGTAGTACCCATCTACTTGCTGGAGGACGACATCAGTGTGCTGGAGGCTTTCCAGAAGGCGTGGCGGCTGGGCTTTGCCACCTGGGGTGGTGTGTTCGCCGTCGTTGTGGTGCTGACACTCATTGGCAGTGTCATTAGCTCGTTTACGTCGTTGCCGTGGTCGATTATGTTTTTTGCCAAGACGATGTTCACGCTCCGTGGTGAGACTGCTGGCGGATTTGTTGGCTCGATGGGCTACTCGTTCCTGCAGTATCTGATGTGCATCGTGCAGTGCTTCTGCTCGCTGCTCATCTCGGTGATAACACTGGTGGGCATCACCGTGCAGTATGGTCATGCCAGCGACAAGATCGACGGCGTAGGCGTGGCAAAGAACATCGAGAAGTTCGACGAACTCGACGAGGTGTGAGGGAAGTGAAGAGTTAATAGTGAATAGTTAATAGTTAATAGTGAATAGTGAATAGTGACACGCTCCAGATAGACAGCGCGCAGATTGCCGTATGGCAGTCTGACAGCCGCTTCGACTACGACCGCGAACTCGTGGGCGGCAGCGAGAACTTGCTGCAATGGCTGGTGCGAAACGTGACCGACTGGCTGAAAGAGCAGTTGGGCGTGATGATTGGGAGCGACGTCGCTTACTATTCGCTGCTGGTCGTGGGCGGGCTGGCACTGGGTTTCATCGCTTACCTAGTGTGGCGGCGCAGGTCACCATCCTTTATGCGCAGAAGCAGTGACGCAGCCTTGGACTATGAACTGGAGGAGGACACCATCTACGATGTGGACTTCACTGCTGCTCTGGCCGCCGCTGAACAGCATGGTGACTGGCGGCAGGTTGTCCGCCTGCTGTACCTTCAGACGCTACGTCTGCTGAACGATGCTGGGCGCATCGACTGGCAGCCATCGAAGACACCAGCACAGTACGTGCGTGAGGTCGGCGAACAGTCGTTCACCGACTTGTCGCACCATTTCGTGCGCATCCGCTATGGTAACTTTGAGGCCACGGAAGCTGTCTGCCAGACGATGAAAGGACTGCAAGCACAGCTGAAACGTTCCTTGCAGGAGGAAACCGCTCGACAGGCAGTCAGCCAGGATGCGAGCACGCAGAAAGGAGGGCAGGCATGAACAAGAAGTTTGTCATCGGCATTGTGGCACTGCTCCTGCTGGTGTTCCTCTTCGAGTACCGCATGCCGCGCCACTTCGTGTGGGAGCCCACCTATAGCCACCGCGACCCACAGCCCTTCGGCTGTATGGTCTTCGACAGCGTGCTGGCAGCCTCGATGCCGCAAGGCTACAGTGTGACGCGCCAGACACTCTGGCAGATGCAGCACGACAGCACGTTCATGGCCCAGCGCCATGGCATCGTCATTCTGTTGGGAGAGCAAGCGATGGGCGAGACGGTCAGGAAGCAACTCTTCAAAATGGCTGAGGCAGGCAACATAGTGTTGGTGGGCACGGCAACCTACGAGTTTGCCGACACCTTGGGCATTCATCAGCAGTGGAATAGTCAGATCAGTACGCCGCTGTTGCCTACAAACAGTGTGAAGCGTGGCCACCTGAAGTGCTTCGCCGATGGCGGCTTTAAGGACACACAGCTGACAGCCTTCTCGCAGTTGGTGAACTACGTGTTCTATACTTATACGGTGGAGGAAGCCGATTCCGACCAGATGCCGACGAAACCACACACACCGCTGGTCGCCTTCAAGGACTACGACGAATCAGCCTACAGCTACGTCGCGGCAACGTTTCCTGTTGGGAAGGGTGGGCTGATCCTGCTGACGGCTCCGCTGCTGATGACTAACTACGGCATGCTCGACGATGATATCCGCATCGTCATCGGGCGCCTGATGAACCGCATGCGCCACATGCCTGTGGTGCGTACCGAGGCTTATCTCGGCGGTACGGCGCAGACGGAAGAGTCGCCCTTCTACGTGCTGCTCCAGCGTCCGCCATTGCGATGGGCGCTCTACCTGACGGTACTGACCATCCTGCTGCTGATGGTCTTTACTGCACGGCGGCGCCAGCGTGTCATTCCTGTTGTCACGCCACCCCAGAATGGCAATCTGGAATTTGTCAAACTCATTGGAACCCTCTACTGGCAGGAAGGCGACCACCGTGGACTGGTGGAGAAGAAACTACTCTACACCGCCGAGGAGATTCGGCGCCTGACAGGTCTCGACATCATGGACCCACAGGCCGGAAAGGAGACAGAGCAGCAGCTGGCCCGCCTGACGGGCATCGCCGTCGACGAGCTCCACTATATATTAAATAATGTACGCGAGGCGACGACGGGTCGCCATGTGGTCGACGAGCACGAGATGAAGACCCACATCGACAGCTTAGACGACATCCTTACAAAGCTGTCGTGACATCAAGATAAGATGACATCAAGACAACAAGACATTAAGACAAGAATATAAAATATGGAACAGAGAACCGATTTGACACACTTTGCCGAGCGCGTGGAAACGATGCGACAGAGCATCGCACAAGTGGTGGTGGGACAGCAGGAGACCGTTGACCTGCTGCTGACGGCCATCCTCGCCAACGGCCACGTGCTGATTGAGGGCGTGCCCGGCGTGGCAAAGACACTGACGGCCCGCCTGCTGGCCCGCCTCATCGACGCCCGTTTCAGCCGCGTGCAGTTCACACCCGACCTGATGCCGAGCGACGTCTTGGGCACCAACGTGTTCAACATGAAGACGCAGGACTTCGACTTCCACCGTGGACCTATCTTTGCTGACATTGTGCTCGTCGACGAGATCAATCGTGCGCCGGCCAAGACGCAGGCTGCTCTCTTCGAGGTGATGGAGGAGCGACAGGTGACCGTCGACGGTGTGACGCACTCCTTGGGACAGTTCTACACCATCATCGCCACGCAGAACCCTGTTGAGCAGGAGGGCACCTACAAGCTGCCGGAAGCCCAGACCGACCGCTTCATGATGAAGATTACGATGGGCTACCCCACTATCGACGAGGAGATTCAGATTCTGGAGCGTCATCACCAGAACCTGCAGCTGACGGCACTCAGCGACGTGCGCCCCGTGCTCACCAAAGACGAGCTCGTCGGGATGCGGCAACTGCTCACGCAGGTGTTTGTCGATCCCGTGTTGATGCGCTACATCGTGGCCGTCGTGCAGCAGACGCGCCAGTCGAAAGCCGTCTATCTGGGTGCGTCGCCGCGTGCCTCCGTCGCCCTCTTGCAGGCATCGAAAGCTTTCGCACTGCTTCAGGGACGCGACTTCGTGACACCCGACGACGTGCGCCATGTGGCACCCGCCGTCCTGCAGCACCGTCTCATCCTCACGGCAGAGGCCGAGATGGAGGGCCTCACGCCTGAGAAGGCCGTAAAGCGCCTGATAGAAAAAGTGGAGGTGCCAAAGTGATTACGTGTCGTTATAACGTTTTAACGGAATAACGTTATCACGAAGCCTCGTTATCCCGTTTTAACGACAACCGAAAAAAGAAGCGCAATGTATCTCAGACACCGGTTCTATCTGCTGATGACAGTGACCATCTTAGTGATGGCCGCAGGCTTTGCCGTACCGACACTGTTCGTTGTGGGCAAGGTGCTGCTGGTGCTGGTGGCACTGGCTGTTGTGGCCGACATCGTGCTGCTGTGGAACCGTCGTGGCATCAGAGCCGAGCGCTCGCTGCCCGAACGCTTCTCAAATGGCGACGCCAATCCTGTGCGCATCCGTGTGGAGAGCTCCTACCCGTTTGGCATTGACGTGGAGGTCATCGACGAGATTCCCGTGGTGTTCCAGCGGCGCGACGTGCTGTTCAGGGCACAGCTGGCCTCTGGCGGTGCTACTACCATCCGCTATGAGCTGACGCCCACCCGCCGTGGCGTCTATGGCTTTGGGCGCGCCAGGGTGTTCGTCAGCACGGTGCTGGGCCTGGTACAGCGGCGCTTCACATGCTGTCAGGCGCAGGACGTGAAGGTCTACCCCAGCTTCCTGATGCTGCGCCAGTATGAGCTGTTGGCCATGAGCAACCAGTTGAACGAGATGGGCATCAAGCGCATCCGTCGCATTGGGCATAACACCGACTTCGAACAGATTAAGGACTACATCGTTGGCGACGACTACCGCACCATCAACTGGCGGGCTACGGCACGCCGCTCGGTGGGCATGCCGCGCCTCATGGTGAACGTCTATCAGGAGGAACGCTCGCAGCAGGTCTACAACGTCATCGACAAAGGGCGCATGATGCAGCAGAGCTTCGCAGTGCAATCCGCATTCTCCTCCCCTTCGGAGAGGGTGGGAGAGGCTTCCATGACGCTTCTTGACTATGCCATCAATGCCTCACTGGTGTTAAGCTACGTCGCCGTCAACAAGCAGGACAAGGCCGGACTCATCACCTTCAGCGATCAGTTTGGTACCTTCGTCCCCGCCTCCCGACAGCCAGGCCAGATGCGCATCCTCCAGGAGGCGCTCTATGCTGAGCAGACCACTCCCGAAAGTGGCGGCTTCAGGGAGACCAACTATTCGGCACTCCTCGCCGGACTCTCGCGGCACGTCGGCCGTCGCTCGCTCCTCATCCTCTACACGTCGTTCACCTCGATGGCCGCCCTGCGCCGTCAGCTGCCTTTCCTCCGTCAGTTGTCACAGCGCCATCGGCTCCTTGTCGTCTATTTCGAAGACGAGGAACTGCGCGACTTCACGCAGTCCTCATCGTCTTCTACGGAGCAGTACTATCAGCGTACCATTGCCGGAAAGTTCCTCTACGAGCAACGCTTGATTGCGCAGACCCTCCGCCAGTATGGCATCCTGTCGCTGCTGACGTCGCCCCGCCAACTGTCTGTCAACGTCATCAACAAGTATCTGGAGATAGAGCGTTGAGCGAAAAAAATGGGATAAGGTTTGGCGGTTCGGAAAATTGTTTGTACCTTTGCAGCCAATTTGGCGAAAGGACGCTGGAGGTTGAAGATCGAAATTAAAGATTGAAAAACGTTCGACGTCCCCACCTGATAAACAAGAACAAATAGTCAATTAACGAAAATCATTAAAAAAATGAACGACAAGAACGAACAGAAGCAGCAAGGTCTGCAGATTGAGTTGACACCTGACAAGGCTCAGGGCGAGTATTCAAACTTTGCCATTATCACCCACTCCTCGTCGGAGTTTATCGTTGACTTCGCCCGCATGATGCCCGGCGTCCAGAAGGCACAGGTGCGCAGCCGCATCATCCTCGCTCCCGAGCATGCCAAGCGCCTGCTGGGTGCCCTTCAGGAGAACATCGCTCGCTATGAGCGCAGCTTCGGACAGATAAAGCTGGCTCAGCCGCAGGGTGAGCGCACCATCGCTCCCTTCAACGTTGGCAAGGGCGAAGCGTAAAGAGGAACCCACCCCCCCAATAAACCCACCACAAACCCACCCCCTTCCCCTCCCCAATAAACCCACCCCCAACCCCTCCCCAAGGGAGGGGGGGCTGGTTAGTATGAAGGCGGAAGTAACCCACCACAAACCCACCCCCAATAAACCCACCCCCAACCCCTCCCCAAGGGAGGGGGGCTGGTTAGTATAAAGGCGGAAGGGACCTATCACAAACCCACCCCCAACCCCTCCCCAAGGGTTGGGGGTGGTTAGTATGAAGGCGGAAGGAACCGAGGATTATCAGCGGAAGAACTATATAAGCCCCCCTCCCTTGGGGAGGGGCTGGGGGTGGGTTTATGGGGGTGGGTTTATGGGGGTGGGTTTATGGGGGTGGGTTTATGGTTTAAAAAAGGCCCCATCAGTGTGACCGTCACGGCCGACTGATGGGGCAAATACTTATGGAGAGATTATAAGGGATAATTCCTTTTTTTGGGGGAGGGGAACCTTTTGTCGTTCCCCTTTCACCGTTCTGAGATCCACGAGAAGGAGCGCACAGATGGAGGGTGTCTATTCTATTTTACCTCCACATCTCCTCTACTCCTTCACTCCTGAAACTTGGATTACTTCTTCCCAAACAGACTGTCGAGCAGCTCGTAGAAAGCGGGATCCTCGCCAACGATGGTCTTCACGATCTTACCCTCGGGCGAGAGGATAATCTTTGTGGGGTATCCCTGAATGCCGAAGTCTTCCTTCACCGTGCTCTCGTTGGGGCAGTAGACGTGGAGCCAGGGCAGCTCGTTCTCCTTGACGGCATTCTTCCACTTGTCCTCAGTGTCGTTGCAGTCGATGCCAAGGATTTCGAACTTGCCGGCATACTTCTTATAGTAGTTCTTCATCTCGGGGAAGCCCTTGATGCACCATCCGCACCATGAACCCCAGAAGTCAAGGATGACATACTTGCCGCGCAGCGACGACAGCGTCAGGGGCTGGCCGTTGATGTCGTTCAGCGTGAAGTCGGGGGCTTCGACACCCTCTGCCTGTTTGGCAGCCGACTCTTCCTCTGCTTTCTTCTGAGCCTCCATGCGGTCGATGACAGCCTGATAGTAAGGCTTCATGCGGCCGTTCTTCACCTTCTCGCTAAGCAGTGCCACGGCTTCGGCCATCTTCTCAGGCTTCAACTCGGGGATGAGCGTGGCGACAGCTTCCAGGTCGGGGTGGGTCTTGATGAAGTCCATTACCTTATTTTCCATTTCCTGCTGGATGGGGTTGATGGCAGCCTCATAGATCTTCATCACGGAGTCTTGGGGCACGCCCTGCTCCATCATCTTCATGCAGTTGTTCTGAATCTCCTTGGCGGGCTTCTGAGCCTCCTCGAGCATGAGGTCCACCTCGTGGTAGCCCTGGTAGAACTGTGAGCCGTTGTAGTCGAAGCGTTCGTTAACGTCGCCAGTCAGTTCCAGTGTCTCGCCGGGAACGGCTACAAACTGCAGCGATGCGCCCTGTTCGCCGCGGAAGCACTGCGGCTCAATGATGAAGTAAGTGCTGACGGTGTCGACGTTGAGTGTGAACTCGAACTTGCCGTCCTGTACGAGCACGGTGTCGCGACTCTCACGGTCGTTCTGGTTCATGACGATGAGCGTGTCGCCCAGGTTCTTCAGGTCACCTTTCACGGTGAGGGTCTTGTCGGCGGTACAGCCTGCGATGAGGGCTGCCAGTGCCAATGCGGAAATGATTTTCTTCATGTTGTTTGTTTTGGGGATGAGTTTCGTTGTTGTCTTTTATAGTTATAACGTCTTTCCCCTTCGAAAAGAGTCTAAAGCAGCAATTATTTATGCTTCTTTAACGGATACTGGTTGGTTTAATAAAGATTATTTCGTACTTTTGCTCATTGAAACAAGCAAGCATCATAGAACGATCTGAAGAAACATTGTTCAATGGCTTGAGTGAGAATAACTGATTATTAACCATAACAACTACCAAAATGAGAGTATTAAGAGTGACAATGCTGGCTGTGGTCATGGCATGCACGGCAACGGCCGCCTATGCCCAATGGGGCACGATTGGTAATATCAAGAACACGGTGAAAAGCGTGAAAGATGCTGCCAAGCAAGTGAACGGCGATGTTGAGTTCACGCAGAACGGACAGGAACAGGGCTTCTATCGTGCGCGAACCAACCAGATTTTCCTGAACAAGAAGCATGATGTGGGCAAGCGGAAAGGCAAGTCCATCTCGTTTAAGCTGGAAGACGACGGTCGTATCGTGAACGACATTGGCGACGAGTTGGGCATGGTGAAGGACAACGGTGTGGTCAGCTGCCACAACGTCGACACCTACCTCACGCTGATGGCCGATGGCAGTATTGTCATGGACGGCGATGTGGTGGGCAAAATCGATAGCAACAGCCGTGTCTACATGTTCGGCGAACAGGTTGGAACAGCTCCCCAGATGCCACGTCAGTTGGCTGCCTACCTCTTCTTCGGCTATTATCAGGACAAGAACACCATTCAGGAGAAGAAACAAGTGATACAGGCTGAGCAGGCACGCCGTGCCGAGGAGGCTGCCAAACTAAAGGCACAGCAAGAGGCCCGCGCCAAGCAACAGGCCAAGACACAGGGCACCACGACGAAGACAACCACCAAGTCGACATCGAAGGAGAAGCCCAAGGCACGCGAGTATCGCATTGAGAAAGGCAGCGCACGTGGCTACGTGGATGAGAACGGCGTGGTGTACGACTGGGCACATACGAAGATCGGACAGTTGCCCAAGGGCAGTGGTGACATCTACGACGGCAGGGGAACCCGCATCGGCAACATCTGGTCGGGTGACATCAAGGACTCTTCGGGCAATCTCCTCTGCTCGGTCACCTCGGGCGGATCCATCGCCGTGAAGGGTTCCAATGCCACGGTAGCCGAGGTGCATGCCGCCGGTCGCGTGGACATGAGCAAGGACTCAAGGACCCTGGGCTACTGCGACTGCAACAACTATGTCTGGACGGCAGCCATCATCTTCTGCGACCTGTTCAAGTTCTGACCAAAAATTGGTGTGATTTCGTAGGTACGTAGGTACGAGAGTGTGAGAATAGACTTCTTGCGCATATCGGGCGTATAGACTATTCTCGTACCCACGTACCCGCGTACCTCTCGTACCCACAAATAAATAAGTGAATGGCGTTTATTTGGAATCGTAAGAGTAAGCTGGAGAGGATTGTGGCGCAGTTGGAACCCCTGAGGGGTTCTTCGCAGAGCGAAGCGGCAAAGCCGAGCGAGGGGAGGTCTCTTACGGTGATTGTTTCTAATGACCAATTTGGGTTTAACGAATCAAAAAAGAGTCGCCTCGGCGAGAAATCTTACAAATCTGTTCAAAATCTCTCAATCCAATGCTCTTATTTTTTGGATTTGTATAGATTTGTAAGATTTCTGCCCCGAGGGGCACTCCTAAGTATATTCCTTTTGAGGGTGCTCCTATATAAAAAAGCAGAATAATCGGTTCGGTATTGAAAAAAACTTAGCACGCGGTCACATGGTCACAGCTGTGACTATGTGACCGCGTGCCCCGTTTCCTATACAGAAGGAGTAGTCGGTCAATACGTAAACACTTGTTATTCAGCATAATAAACAAAACAGAATTCATGTTCGACCCCTCTGCGGTCACATGGTCACAGCTGTGACCATGTGACCGCGTGACCCGTTTCCTATACAGAAGGAGTAGTCGGTCAATACGTAAACACTTGTTATTCAGCATAATAAATAAAACAGAATTCATGTTCGACCCCTCTGCGGTCACATGGTCACAGCTGTGACCATGTGACCGCGTGACCCGTTACCTATACTGAGGGAGTAGTCGGTCAATACCTAAATACTTGTTATTCAGCATAATAAATAAAACAGAATTCCTGTCCGACCCCTCT
>JAEEGL011745501.1_pt1 | contig 11676 bp, 9 predicted proteins | sample 9134231 | NCBI WGS metagenome assembly JAEEGL01 (sample SAMN16246548, study PRJNA631951) | gut metagenome | biome: gut microbiome; feature: rumen; material: fiber-attached | host: Bos | place: Iran: Karaj | collected 2018-10 | reverse complement strand
CTCGCCGACTATCTCGCGTTCGACTATCCGCATCGCCTCGTCTATGTGATGGACGCCTGCAACCTGTCGCCCGCCGACCGCGAGACGCTGGCGCGCAAGACATCGCGTCCCGGCGTAAAGGCGTTCCGGTTTGCGCTGCCAGATGCACCTGAGACGGCGCCGGCAAATGCGCCAGCGTTGTCGCTGCCCGAATCGGAAGCCGATTGGCGCACGCTCTTCCAGTCGCACGGCGCGCACCTGTATGCCGAGGCGGACAACTGGCTGCGCCGACGCGGCAATCTTCTTGCGTATGCGACGAGAAAAGCCGGACGACACCGCATCGTGCTGAAGCCGGGCGAAACAGGCGCGACCGAGCTATTCTCCGGGCGTCGCTTCGCGGGGAACGTCCTCGAGTTCGAGACCACCGGCCCGCAGACTTGGCTGTTCAAGATAGACTGAACTTGAGCACCGCGCTCGTCTGACCTAGATTCCCCAAACGTAACAGACTACCGCCAACAGGCCATCGGCAACGGCGATGGCGACGATGCCGCCCACGACCGCCGAGGTCGCCGCCACGCCCACGCCGTCCGCCGTGTTTTCGGTGCGCATGCCGGAGAGACATCCCAGAAAACCGATCAACGCGCCAAAAAGCGCGCCCTTGGCGAGCCCAAAGGAAATCATGAACACGGTGGATACTTTGAAGACGTGTCCGTAGAAGACCGACAGCGGCACGCCCATCAGCTGAAGGACGAGCGCCCCGCCCACAAGGCCGGCCAGCTCCGCGCAGATGGTCAAGACTGGCATTGCCAGCGTAGCCGCCGCCAGGCGCGGCAGCACGAGGAACCGCACGGGCGGCAGGCCGAACGTCGTCAGCGCGTCCAGCTCCTCATCGACCTTCATCGTGCCAATCTCGGCGGCGAACGCGCTGCCGGTGCGCCCGGCCAGCACGACGGCCGTGATGAGCGGCCCCAGCTCGCGGAAAAGTCCGATGGCGATCATGTCGGCGACATACACTTCGGCGCCGAAGCGCTGGAGGGATGCGGCGGACTCGAACGCCAGAATCAAGCCCAGCAGAAAACCGATGAGCGTAGTGATCGGCAGACCGTTGCAGCAAGCTCGCTCGAACGCGCGCGCGGCGTCGCCGAAGCGAAAGCGGCGTGGCCGCACGAGCATGCCGAGCCCTTCTACAACCGTTTCCCCAAGAAACGCGCATGTGCCGCGAAACGATTCGCGGCTGCCGACAACCCAACGGCCAAGCGCTATTGGCAGATTATAGGGATTCAGCGACATTTAAAATTAAGGTCTTTTGTGGCTTTAAGGGCATTAAGGGCGTTAATGCCCCTTCCCACCTTCCCACCTTCCCACCTTCTCACCTTCCCACCTTCTCACCTTCCCAACTTTTCCACGTCAACTTTGTAGTCTGGCACGAGAAGCTTCAGGTTCTTGAGATAGAAATCGGCGTCCTCTGTGCGGCGTTCCTTCAGCGCTGCGCGAATTTCGCGTTCCAGGCGATCGACAATGCCCTTCTCCACGGCGGCGCGCCCTTCGTCGCTCGCCTGCTTGAGCTCATCCTCGGCGGCCTTCATCCTCTTCTCGGCCGCCGTAAGCTCCCTGGCCTTGGGTCCGGCCACGCCATGACGGTTGATCTTGCGGCGGCGTTCCATCTCGGCCTCGTAGGCGGCATAGTCCTTTTCGGCCAGTTCCGCGAGACGGCGTTCCTCCTCGGCGGCGGCGGCGGCCTCCTCCTCGGCGCGGCGGCGGTCGTTTTCTGCGATTATGTCGTTGATGGTGCGCTCCGGCCGCGTGGCCTCTTCGCGCTGGCGCAGCGTCTCCTGGAGTTCCGCAACCTCGGCGAGCCGCTTGTCAAGGTCGAGCTTCTTGAGTTCGTTGGCCTTGTTCTCGGCCTCGGTACGACGGGCATCGGCCTCGACGGCGAGACGCGCGTTCTCCGCAAGGCGCAGCTCCGCCTGGCGCGTCTCGTTCGTCGCGATCGCGTGAGCGGCGAGCGCCTCGGCGGCGGCGCGCTGGTCGGCGGCGGTCTTCGCGTCCGCCTCGGCCCTGGCCTTCTGCGCAGCGGCGGTCTTCGCGTCCGCCTCTGCCTTGGCCTTCTGCGCGACGGCAGTGCGCTCGTCGGCCTCGGCCTCCGCGGCCCTCTTCTCGGCGGTAATCCGTTCGTCCTTGGCGGCCTCGGCCTTGCGCTTGGCGGCAAACTCCTCCGACCGCGCCTTGGCGGCGGCGGAGGCGGCCTCCTTCTCCTTGGCGGCGGCCTTGCGGTGGTCGGCCTCGGACTTGCGGGCCTGGATTTCAAGCTTTTCGTTGTTTGCTTCTTTCGTGCGAATGATCGTGTAGCACGTGCCGATGATGGCCGCGAGGGCGAGAACTGTTGCTATGATTGTGGTTTTCATGGTGGGAAGGTGGGAAGGTGTGAGGGTGGGAAGGTGGGAAGGTGAGAGGGTGGAAATTATCCTTTCGAACGGGACGGGGTAACAGGAAGTGACTTGATTAGGGAATAGATTTCCGCAGAAATCAGATTTGTTTTGTCATAAAGCTCCTTCGCCGTGTCATGCTGAATGTATTTTAAATCACGCTCATGGTACAACTGCGACTGAACTTCCGCTGCAGAACCTTTTGCTATCCAGAGAAATTTTATAAATTCTTTATTTCCTCTCCTTCCGAATCCTTCGGCGATATTGGAGCAAATACTCACCGCCGCACGTCGAATCTGTTCCCTGAGACCAAAGTCATTGGCAAACAAACCTTCTCCGGTCACCGCATAAACACTCGTGACCAGTTTTCGTCCGCGTTTCCACGCATCTATTTCTTCAAACTTCTTAAACATCTCCCACCTACTCACCTACTCACCTACTCACCTTCTCACCTTCTCACCTTCTCACCTACGGCTTCATCCATGCCAAATCATCTTCCAAAGCCTGTTTTCTGTCAGCGCGAAGCCTCTCCCACACATCGGGCGTGAGCTCCAGCCCGGCGAGCGCGAACTGGTCGATAAGGTTCTTGCGGCGCCAGGCGGCATTCGCCGCCTTGCGTTCCTCGTAGTCGGGGCGCATGCGCATCGCCTCATCGACGGTCACCAGCGCCAGTTTGCCGTCCTTCATCACAGGCACCATCTCTCCGGTGTCGCGGTAGCGCTCAAGCGCGTCCCAGCTGGCTTCGGCGGCGGCGGACTGCACTTCGCGAACGTCCTTCGGCAATGTCTTTTTGGCAAGATGGCGTTTCATTTGGAGTTGAAAGGTTGAAAAGTTGAAAAGTTGAAAGGTTGAAAGGTTGAAAAGTTGAAAGGTTGAAAAGTTGAAAGGTTGAAAGGTTGAAAAGTTGAAAGGTTGAAAGGTTGAAAAGTTGAATGGTTAAAAAGTTGAATGGTGGGAAGGCGTGCGCCAACGCGCCCATTCGGCGGACTTGGCGGCATTGCAGACAAACTCCTCGCCATTGCGCCGCCAGATAAGATCAAGAACCGTTTGCGTGGCGTCGAAAACATAGACAGTGTCGGCCAGGGATATGTAATCCTTCAGGTTCGTCCGCGAACGCGCATAACGCCGCATCACTTCATCTGGCGGCACATCGTGTCCACCATCCAGCACGCGATGGCGAATTCGCATGGGGAGCATGGCCGATTCCGGCATCCAAAGATAATAGAGATGAATCGCATAGCCCGCATCCTTCGCCTTGGAAAGCAGCTTCAGGTGACCACGTCCGGCAAGCGTCGTCTCAAATCCGAACGGCGCACCATTGGCAATCAGCTTCGCGATGCGCGTCAACGTCAGCTTGCCGGCCTTCATCGCAGACAGGCGGATGTCGGTGGGCGAAAGGCCCTGCGCCATGAGATCGGGATTGACATATTCGATGGAGCCGGCGTAGGTGGGAAGGTAGTTGAGGGCAAACGTCGATTTGCCGGAACCGTTCGGCCCGGCCACCACATGGCAAATCTCTCGCTTACGCTTGTTCATTTAAGTTGGTAGTTGGTAGTTGGTAGATGGTAGTTGGTAGTTTAACCTTTTAACTCTTTAACCTTTTAATCTTTTAACCTTCCCTCAGCCTCTGCACGATCGAATGGTTCACCAGCTGGGCGCTCAAGCCCTTAACGTTCACCAGGCGCACTTTCTGCGTGAAACCAAGGAACCCATAGCGCACAAGAAGCTTGCCCACAAGTTCATCAATGAACGCCGAACTGCAGAATGTCACGCCGTCAAAGTCAAGCGTTACCGTCCTGCCTTCGTTTTCTATCGTGTTCTCCACGATGTTCCTGAGCGCGGCAGCGCTCGGCCGTGTACCGCTGCCGCCTGCCACCTCCAGAACGCCATAGCGTACCGTACCGTCCGCCGCCTCGTGCGATTCTTGCCAAAAATCAACCGGCGGCGCATAGCCCGGGAACACCTTATCGAATGCGATTTCCCCACTGACCGTCATCCTGAAGTCAACCAGCGTCGTCCCCGCAAAACCAACAGGCGGACAGTATTCCATGCGTCCATCGACGCCATCCTTCGGCGCAAACAAGTAGGCCGCCGCCCCGGAAGCGAGCGACATGCTGCCGCCCTCGGCGCGACGAATCAATTCGTGGAGCCCCCATAGGCCGTTGCCTTGTCCGATGCCCGAAGTGACGTTTGCCTTGAGTGCCGTGACAATCGCCTCGTAATCGTCGGCGGCAGCGTATTGCGTTCCCTCAAACGACGCCTTGAGGCCGATTCCCAGATCGAACACGCAAACCTTCAGCCGTTTGACCGTAGCATCAAAGCTTGCCATCACATAGCCAGGCACGCTTGCATCCGATGAGGCATGCGTGAGCACATTGTCCATCACCTCGTTGAGGCACCAGACGAACGCCTCCTTGACGCCCTTGCCCAGCAACGCCTTCTTGCCGAGCTGAAGCGTCATTTCGTTGACGAGCGCATTCTGCTCCTCGTACGAACTGTAGCGCCAGACCCGATCAAACGAATTGACGGACGGCGACTGGAGATCGGGCGACAGGTTTCCCGACAAGAATCCAGCAATCGCGCGGTGGACTGCCGTGCCGTCCGGCGCATCCAGCCGAACATCGATGCCGCGCATGCGGTAAAAATCGGCCACGGCCACTATCGGCGTTAGTGTACTGGGACAGCAAGACACACCGGACAGATCAAGCACAACCTGTCCGCCGGACGTGGCGGCAGCAAGCACCCCCGCTGCCACTTCCGCTGTCATGGCCTCGCCCGTAGTCATTAGTCCTTCTTGGCCGGAACTGCCTTTCCGTCCTTGCCGTCTTTGCCAAAATCCTTGTGCTTCAACTCGCTCAGCGCCTTCTCGACATCACTCTTTCCCGCATTCTCACCTTCACCACTTCCCGCCTTCTCGCCTTCCAGCTCCTTCACGTCGCGGTTCAGCGTCTCCCCGGCAGGCAGCGGCTTGCCGCTTTCCTTCATCTTTTCAAGAACCTTGTGGTATTCGTTTTCGCTCTCGGCAGCCTTGTCCGCTTCCTTGATCGCCTTTTCGGCCTTCTCCAGCTTCGGCTTCTTCAGCGTATCGACGAATTCCTGCAGATCCTTCTGCTCCTCGACCTGCTTCTCGAACGCTTCCTTCTCCTCCTTCTCCAGCTCATCCTTGTGAAGGTTGATCCAGAACTCGCGTTCTTCCTTCGTCATCTTCTCGAGCTTCTTCGCGCGCTCGACCTTCGCCTTCTCGATGGCGAGCTTCGTCTTGCGCTCCTCGTCCTGCTTCTTCCATTCATCCTGGAAGCGACGGAGCTGCTCCTTCTTCGAGATCGGATCCGCCAGCGGCGACGCCGACCAGCCATGATCGTCCCAAGGACGCGGATCGGAAAGCGCCTTCTTGCGGCGAAGCGCCTCAAGCTGAACCGCCTGTTCGTCGTCCAGCACGTAGGGAGTAAGGAACACCAGGAGTTCCTTGCGCGTTTCGCTCTGTTCAACCTTGCCGAACAGCCATTTCCCGATCCAAGGTATGTCCTTGAGGATCGGAATGCCCTCTTCGTTTTCCGACGTGAAAGTCTCGGTCAAGCCGCCAAGAACAATCGTCTGCCGGTTCTCCAGCCGCACATCGGCCGACATTTTGCGGGTGACCGGAACGTCGATTACGGTCGTCACGTATTGTGCGCCCTGCGGCGAAAGCATTGTCTGCTTTTCGCTGACCTGGGAATATTCCTCCTCCACGGTCAGCATGACCGTCCCGTTGGGATTGATCTTTGGCGTCATCTTCAAGGTGATGCCAATGTCCTTTGCCGTATAGTTTGGCGAAGGCAAGCCACTTCCCGCATAGCTCGAAGACACCGCCGACCAGCCAGTAAGGAACTGGCGCGACGAAGTGGCTTCCACCTGCGCCTCCTTGTTGTCCACCGTCATGACAATGGGCGAAGCGATGTATTTGGCATGCGAATCCGTCTTGGAGGCCTGGATAATCGCCGCCAGATTCAACTTGTCGCTCTTCAGATAGTAGTTTATGCCCTTGCCGATGGGATTGGCCCCCAACGCCGCGTCTGCGGCATTGGTGGCAACCGATGTGAATAGCGATGCCAGCGCCGAAGAGCCGTCGCCACCGCCACCGCCAAGCATGGTGCCGCCCTGGTTGAAAAAGCTGGAGTCGCGCGCAAGGGCGCTGGCGTGCTTCAGCACCGGCAGGGCGCTCGCCGCCTCCTCGACGGTATAGGTAATGCCGTCGCTGGACTTGGACGTCGACGACTGCGAAAAGCCTTCCGGCACCATTTGCGGAAGAATCTGCGTTGACGAGCTTGAGTTGTCGCCGCTCGACGTCATCGTGCGCTGCAGATAATACATCGGCTGGCCAAGGCTGTTTTTGACCTGTTCCTGGGAGGAGACCCGTTCCCGTCCGCGCATGACCCAGTCTATGCCTGTCGACAAGTCGTCGCCCAGCGTGACTTCGATGATCACCGTCTCGATCAGCACCTGCGAGAGCTTCACGTCCATGTCGTCGATCACCTTCATGATGACGGGCATCAGCTCCTTGCGCGTCATCACGACGATGCCGTTGATGCGCTTGTCGGCGAGGACCTTGCAGTTCTCCTTGTTGAGATCGCCCACGCTGCCCTGGTGCACGTTCTTCTTCGTGCCGCCTGCGTTCGCGCCCGCCTTGCCGCCCTGCGTGATGTTCTGCTTCGTGTTCGACGCCGTCTTCGCGGCCTGGTTGTTCTGGTTGCCCTTGCTCGAAGAGGACGACGTGCCGCCGATGAGGTCGTTGAGCATCGACTCCACGTCCTCGGCCTCGGCGTACTTGAGGCGCACCACATCCACCTTGAACTCCGGCTCCGTCTCCACGTCCAAGGTCTCGATCACGCGGTCGAAGAAGTCCATGTTGCTCTTCATGGTGATCACGATCAGCTTGTTCGACCGCTCGTCGGCGAGAATCAGCACCTTGCCGCGAATCATGCCGCGGTCGGCGTCCGAGACGGACGCGATCATCGGATCGTTGGGCTTCACCGGCTCGGGCTGCTGCTGGCCAGGACGGCTGTTGAGGTTCAAGAGACGCGGCGCCATCGGCGTGGGCGCGCGGCTGCCGAAGCCAGGCGCGCCGCTCGTCTTGGGTCCGACCTCCTTGGCCTGGTTCTCCTTCTGCGACTCCGTCACGATCGTCTCCAGCGCCGTCTTGATGTCGTTGGCGGCGGCGAACTTGATCTGCCGCACGAACACATCCTCCAGAACCGGCGTCGCGATGTCGATCGCCTTGGCGATTTCGAGCATCCGGTTGATGTTCTCCTGCGTATCGGTGACCAGAATCGCGTTAGTGCGCTCGAACACCTGGAATAGTCCAGTCGGGTCCTTGAAGCCCTCAAGCGCCTTCTGCGCCTCGGCGACTGCGATGTTCTGGAAGGAGATGAGCTGCGAGACGACGCGCCCCTTCTCCGGCAGCAGGCCCCTGTTGTCCAGCAGCATCGGGATGCCTTGCGTGCGCACAGTCTTGCGCGGCAGCGCCCTGATGAACTTCTCGCCGCGCTCCTCGAGGACAACGCCATTCATCGTCAGCACGTGCTCGATCGCGAAGAGATAGTCCTCCTTCGTCAGCACCTGGCCTTCCAGCGAACGCAGGGTGATGGTGGCCTTCGGCAGATCGGGCGCGGGCAGGACGGTCTTCTGCATCTGCTCGGCGTAGGCCTCCAGCACCAGCTCGAGTGGCGTCTGGTTGAACGCCAAGGCCGGTATGCCATTCGTGCCCCTAGGCACTTCCCGCAGGTCGTCGCGCGTCGCAAGCGGCGGGCGGGCGTTCGCGCCGGGCGCCTCCTGCTGTTGAGCCTGGCCTCGGCGATTGCCCAGAAGCCCACCGCCCGGACGACGCACGCCCTGCGCGGACACCATGCCGGACACCGCCAAAACCACCATCAAAATCCAGATTCGACTAGTCATTTCCAATCTCCTGTATGAAATCGCTTAACCGCAAACCTGCGTGCGCGGCGCGCCCGCCAAACCTTCCCACCTTCTCACCTTCCCACCTTCTCACCTTCTTCGTCAGCCTCCTCCACGTCTCCACGCATGTAGGCGCATGTAAGCGTGAACTGGCCTTTGAGATAGCCCTTGTGCGAACTCGTTCTGATGTCGATGGCCTTGACATCGAACATGGCCTCCTCCGCATGCTCAAGCGCATAGAGGAACTTCACCAGCGATTCCAGGGCCCCTTCCCAGCTCTTCACCTCGACCGGCAGCTCGAACACGTCGCCCACCTCTTCCTCGTTGCCTGCCGCGCGGGTGGAAATCGCCATGTGGTTTTCGTTCGCGATCGCGTCCATGCGCCCCAGCCAGTGCGTTCCCACCGTTTCACCCTCCGGGAACATGGGCATCTTCGAGCGCTCCGACTCGTAGGCGTCCTCCCAATAGGCGCGCTTGGCGATCAGCGCGCGTTCGCGCCGATACTGCTTGACCGCGTCCTCGTACTTGCGTTGCGACTTGTTCCAGTCGCTAGCCTTGTCCGTAAGCGCCTTGAACCACAAGAAGCCCGCCGCCGCATACAGCACGGCCATGCCGCCGATCGCCAGGACGGCCTTGTCCTTCATGGATGAGCCGAAAGCCATCAGCGCCCCCCCTTCTTGCCGGCCGTTCCGGATTTCCCGGAAGTTCCTGACGCAGGAGCATCCTCGTCCTCGGTCTTGAATTTCGCGTCGATGTCAAAGCGGTGCCCGCCGCCGCGCGACTGCCTGACCTCCGAAAGCTTGACTTCGCCGAACAGCGGCGCATCGTCGTCCATCGAGGCCTTGTCCAGCGCCTTCTTGAACGCGTAGGCGTCCGTCGGCTGCGCGGCCTCGGCCCAGACGCGCACGTTTTCGCCGCGCCGATACTGGAGCTGCGAAAGCGTCACGCCCTCGGGCATGCGGTCGGACACGACCTTTATCGTTTCCAGCGCGCCGCGCGCGTGGTCGGAATACCGCTGCACGAGCCGCACGCGGTCACGCGTGTCCTTCACTTTTCGGTATACGGCCTGATGGCGCTTCGACGAAGCCTTCTGGCGATCGGTGAGCCATCCAAACCCAAGGGGCACGCCGAACAGCACCAGCATAGCCAAGAGCCAGATTCCGCCCGCGACGGCCATGCCAACGGTCAGCCGCTTCTTGAAGCGGGCATCCTTGAGCGCAACGTTCCACGCCTCAGGCGTCACGTCGAGCGCCGTCTCCTCCGCCGTGCGGTTGGCGACGCCCTCCACGCCGGCGTAGGCGTCCTCCTCGCCAACCGTCTCTACGCGCACCGGCCCAAAGGCCGACAGCCTCGCCTTGATGTCGTCGGCCAAAGCACCTTCCGTAACGACGACGATTTCGCCCACGTCGCGCGGACCGGATGCGCTCTCGCAGCGGATGAGCCCCAGCATCACCTCGCGGCCCAGCTCCGCCGCCGAAGCAACCTTCCCCAGGCCACGCAGGACGATCGGCGCATCGTCGTCGAGCACCATGAAGTCCCAGCCGTCGTCAAGATCCATCAGCACCAGCCTGCGAGAAGCCGCACCGCCGCCCACGATGCGGGGCCACAGCGTGCGCAGGCGCCCCAGCGCCGTCGCGTCCGTGCGCACGATGCGCGCCTTGGCGGCATCCAGCGCATCGCCCATCTCCACCGACACGGCGTCCGGCAGAGCCGCCACCACGGCGACAACCTCCCGATCGGTCTCGGCCACGACCTCCACGCCGACATGATAGGACTCGTCGGGGAACGGCGAGATGCGATCCAGCGCCTCGCCGGCCACGGTCTCCAGCTCGTCGCGACGCTCAACCGGCACGCGCACCGTCTCCACCAGCAGTTTCGACAGCGGCAGCGACAGCACGAACTCGTGCGTGCCAAATGTCTGCACGGCGGCGGCAAACGCGGCGGCAAGACGATCCACCTCGGTCTCTTCGGGTGCGGCGGCGGCAGGGTCTTCCGGCAATTCGCCATCGGCCGGATTTTCCGATGCTTCCGGGGAAACCGGCGCGGCCGCGATGGACCACGTCTCGGAGGCGGCAACATCGAATTGCTTGCCGTTCTCCTCAAGGCGCAGTCCACGCAGCACCGACCCTTCCAGGCCGAGAACTGTCACTTCTTTGGGCATTGCTTTATATTATCGCATTTCCGTGCCGTAAACGCAATAAGAGAGTTGAAAAGTTTGATGGTTTACGACCCATGCTGGCAACTGGCGACTTGAATCTTACAACATTCCGTAAAAAGGGGGAAAACGGGCAGGCATTCCACCCTCCGCTTTTTCTCCTTTTCACTTGATCGACTCGGGGACCATGAGCGGACGGATGCGCGACCAGGCGCCGCGCTGGAAGCGGCGCGCCTGCATGGACAGCTCCAGGCGGCGACGGTCGTTTTCGTCCGTGGACGCGGCCTCCAGCATCCCCAGACGGCGAATGGTCGCATCGTACCACAACAGCCGCAGCAGTTCCTGAAGCTGCTTCATGGGCGAATCCTCGCAAAGGGTATCCCGCTCGTCGGCGGCGATGCGGTCGAACCACCGACTCTCCTCCGGCGCCAAATTGCGGCAAAAGGCGGCAAACTCGTCCTGTCCGCCCGACTGGCCCCTCTGCCATGCCTGCACGAACATCTGCGTGAATACGTGCGCGAAAAGTTCAGGCGGCGCGCAGGACGCAACCAGATCGGCCACTTCGCGGTCGCCCTCGTGCTTGAACAGAAATCCGCACAGCGCAAGTTCGCGCGCGGACGGCGGATTGTTCGCGGGCGCGGCGGCGTCATGCTTGGCGCTTGGGACGGCCGCATCTCCCTCCAACGGCCTTTCCGGCGGCGGTTCGACGGGAGGCGTCTTCGGCACGGATGGCCGTGCCGCCGCGGAAGCTTGATGAAAAGCCGGGTGCGCGCGCCTTTCGATCAGGTCCGACAGATCTGACTCCAGCGCTGCCTGCGGCAGGCCCAGCAGCTGCGCCGCTTCAGACAGAAGAGAGGCTCGCATGATGGCCGAGGGGCACACCGCCACCATCTCCAGAACTGCACGCGATATGCGCGTCACAGCCGCAATGGACGTCGGATTGGGCTCGGTCGCCTTCTGGACGCGAATCAGGAAAGACGTGATCGACTCTGCGGCATCCAGCCTGGCCTGAAACGCCTCCGCTCCCTGCGTCAGAAGGAACGAATCGGGGTCTTCGCCCTCCGGCAGCGTCGCCACGCGCACAGGCATGTCCACGGCAAGGAATTCCGTGCCCGTGCGACGCGCCGCCTTCACGCCTGCGCCGTCGGCATCGAACACAAGCACGACGGAGTCCGCACATTTCTT
>JAEEGL011397895.1_pt1 | contig 11676 bp, 10 predicted proteins | sample 9134231 | NCBI WGS metagenome assembly JAEEGL01 (sample SAMN16246548, study PRJNA631951) | gut metagenome | biome: gut microbiome; feature: rumen; material: fiber-attached | host: Bos | place: Iran: Karaj | collected 2018-10 | reverse complement strand
TTCTCAACATGATACTTGGCGGCAATTTGCATCAATGTATCAATGGACTCTTTATCTCCCGCTCCTGCAATATCCAGATCAACACCTGGAACGAGTTTGGATACCTCAGCAAATGCCTTAATGGCAATATCGAATCCTTTAACATACCATGAACTAATTCGACCACATGCAAGGATGTTTCTTCTTTTTGAAAAAAAGTCAACATATTCTGCATCAGAAATGGGCAAAAACGTATTAGGATTAGGCATAATAGCTGTATTGCTCAATCCTTTAGCTCTCGCAAAGCCCTGATCAAACGGGCTAAGAACAAATACCTTATCAAAGAAACGATTGAGAAAAAACCTGTTAAAATGATATCTCATCCCCAATTTTCGATCATATGCATTGTGTTCACTATGTACAATTGGGATATTGCCATGAGAGCATATGATAGGTAGCATATTACACTGTAAAAAAGTGATTATACAATCTGGTTTCTCCTGCTTTATAACCCGTTTGGTATGTCGAAAACCAAGAAAGCTCTTATTAATCCTATGGAGTAGTTGATGTGCAATGGTCCTACCTTTACTCTCAACGCAAATACGGGAAGAATGGATTAACACCCGAGGGTCTAATTCATAGTTTGTTGCGTTTTCATTTAAGGAAATTATAATCTCATGACCACGTCGAACCAACTCGTTGGCCAGATTTGCCAACACTCGTTCTGCACCGCCGCCTTTAAGGGTATTTATGAAGAACAGCAATCTCATGTTTAAGTATTTGAAAAAAGCTTTCTAATAATCCCAATTACCTTAACGAATCTTGGCCTTCGGTAGCCATGAACATCAACTACGATAAGGTCGTTATAACGGTTAAATGTATGGCATCCTGTGGTATAAGTCGGATGCGTACTGACTATTTGACGAACATTTCTAAAATCAAAACACCCGTCGTCTTTTCGAATCACCTCTTGGATAATGACGGCCCCTCCATAACTATTACTACAATCTTGTGCAGGGCGAAAAACTCTATCATTAATTCGAAACCAATCACCTGCATTTCTGGCCACATCTGCAGGGAATAAAAACTTCTGCAACAAAACACCATCTGCTGTATATACTTGGAGCGAATTACCATTCTGTGAAGGTTTCTGTGTGGAGAAAACAAGACTCTCACCAAATAAGTCAATCATAACTGCATCCGTCAGTGGCTCCCCTGATAGTGTTTTGATCCTTTTAAGCGCATCATTCTCTATGTTATAATCATACAAATGCCAGCCTCCAGAAGAGCTGTTCTCTGGCGCAATAAAGATGCGATTCCCTTTACGAATGATATATGGAAAAGAGAGATGGGTAGGCAAGTCAAGAATAATATGATATTCCAAAATCCGATAATCAGAACGCTCAATGGTTAGTTTTGCTATCCTCCCTCGCCCAATACTATAACAAAACTCCTCAACCAGCAATTGAATTGTCTTATTATCGTAGTCAAGTATAAAAGGGTCAGCAAACCATCGATCCCGAGGTATGCCTTTCACATAATGTATCTTATAGGGCCTATTATTTACGATATCTTCAACTGGCTGCTCGATAAAACCTAGAGTCCAGCGCTGTTCATAGACATAATGATATAATCTATCGTATAATTTCATTGTTATTTTCTCGACATACGGTTCCAAAATCTAGTCATAAGACGCTTTCTGAAAACGTGCATATACTCGCGATATGGTCGTCTATCAAAACAATTATAATAATACTTACACTCGCATTTAGCGCGTTGTCGCAACCATTTAAACAAATTCAACTGACCTTTTAGGACAAATTCCACATCACGAAACTCCACCATAGAGTCAATAGAACGAATAGAAGAGTTCTCTATTCTTATTTGCCCGTCCGTTAATGTGGCATTTACATATGCCACAGGCAAATTCACACCCGCAACTGCTACAGCGTATGTTGTCGCATCACAACGGAGGTTCACTTCAATAAACCAGTACTTCCCATCACACTGAATGAATTCGATGCCAAATAGTCCCTCGTAACCTATAGCCAAGATTAGGTCTTTCGATTGTTGTACAAGTAATGAATCCAACTCATCTATAGAATGCACCGTAGAATAGGTAGTTCCACCCGCTATCTCACGATGCTTACTAACAAATGCCGGGAGAAGGACTTCTCCATTTACTGATAAACCAACAAGAACTATCTCTCGATCAATTGTTAGGTATTGCTGTATCTGAAACGATGTGGTCGGATAACGATTTATACTCTTATTATAATCATCATCATTCTGACAAATCAACACAAGTTTACCCCCAGCAAAGCTCGTCTTTGGTTTCAAAATGCATGGGTACGTAATGTTTTCAGGAGTATAGTTCAGTGGAACATTAAACCCTACACTTTTAGCAATCTTATCCTGGTTCGTTTTATCCATGTAATACGAAAGGACGCCGAACTCTTTTGACCTGAAAAAACAGAAATAAGGCAACAATAAATCAGCTTTTTGGTCAAGATGATGTATAGCCTCATCGGTAACAGCGATAATCGCCTGTCTTTTATCTGTTGCAATAGATAGTAGTTTGTCCACAATACTATCCACCGAAGAAAGAAAAAAAGATTGACTGACATAGACAGACTTCGTCAGATAACTCTCCTTCTCTCCATACAGTATCAAGACACACTTATAGTGTTCTGAACTCTCTCCTAAAGCACGGATTACACCCAATGTGTTATGGTGGGTCTTTCCAATTACTATAACGTTGACCGACATTCCCGAGCAAGAATACTAATGATAATACTCTATCTCCTTTCTTTTCCTCCCACGAAAACGGAGGAGTCTTGTTTCGAACTGTTTAAAAAAAGGCAAATAATCCTTCTTACACGTTAATAAATAACCTCGAGCCGAAACGATATCAGACAGCCAGGTTTTTAATGAAATAGTGCGAGATCGTAATGACTCAAAATGATGCATTTCCCACAAGAAAAGCCCCGGATGCTTCTTTTCTGGGATAGAATATGGGCATTCTAGCAAGTCAAAGACATGGATAGTTGGTAAGTTGACCCCATACTTACGCATAAAAGGTTGAGCGCCGTCATTTCTCAGATTGATTTCTGTGAAATAATACTTGTCATCAATGTGATTATGCATTAATTCCACAGAAAACAACCCCACATATCCTATCTCTTCAATTAGTGTATTGATGGATTTTTTCAAGTATTCCTCGTTTAAGTCCGTCATAATTGCCTTGCTCTCCAAACCCGTTTTAGGTGGATATAATGTATGTTTGATCTCCTTAGCAGGAATTAGTACAGTCCCATTTCTCATAGCGCAACCTAAAATTGACAACTCATAGTCTTTGTCAATATATTGTTGTACAAGAATGCGAGGGGTATGTAATAATACTGTAGAAGCCTTGCTCTGAAGACTCGCAAAATCATTGCAAACAATAATATCTTTCTTGGCTCCTTCGACGCTCTTTAACGGTTTTATAAGATATGGGCCATCAAATGGCAAGTCATTATTCAACTTATCTACACTTAAAACCTCAACAGTCTTTGGCACATAGAATCCAGCCTTGATCGCAAGTTTTACTTGCAAATTTTTTTCTTGCAGTTGTGTGAGAGAATATGCCCCTCGAGCAGATTCAAAAAGAAACTTACACGGCAAACGGGATGCATTCTCTTCAAGTACAAGCGCAGCAGTATCACAACATGCTATTATAGGGATCAAACATTCTGTATTTGAGTAAACTTTTAGCATCTTGTCAATACAACCTTGAGCATCTTTAGCACAATAAAGCTCCTTAGTGTATCTGCTAGAGCGAAGAAGACCTGTCTTTACCCCCCATACGAAAGCAACAACATGAAACCCCTCAATTCCCAACGACTGTATCACTCCCATACTATTCGTATGATCATTGCCAAGGACTATTACTTCTCTACCCATAATAAACTGCTAATAACCACTGATTGTTTAAATCTAAATCCATTCCCTTTATGTGATAACCTTCGGCATCGGTTTCAACCCAAAGACTGAAACCATTAAAATCCTTTTACCCATCTTTTGAGACATTATGTTTTTTTACAAGTGCTAATAGATGGTTTTTTTCTATTTTAGACAATCCCGCACTGTACATCAAAACTAAACATACAATGAGAGATAATAAGGTTAGAGAAATTGCTCCCCAGAGCCCCTTTACAAATATTGATCTAATAATAAACCCAACTAAAGCAAAGACAAAACAAAGCGTGCAAGGAATAGCCGTTCGGATTAAATACTGACGTATAGATAGACCTGCCACTTTGCGCCCAATAAACACAATTACAACAAAATTTAGAATCTCAAAAAGGATAATAATTATAAACAAGGATGCATAAGGTGCTCCTGCTTTTAACGCAAAATACGACACAATTAACGGAAGGGAAAGAATTGCTCCCTCTGAAATCTGATAGGCCTTCAAATCACCAACCGTCTTGAACATATTATTTATGGGATAGTGTAGAGAACGAATCAAAGAATGGACAAGGACCAACTGAGTAAAGACAACCGAGTGATCCGGCACCTGACCAAGCCATAGCTGAAGAATATCTTTTGTCAAATATGATAAAGGAATAGCAATGACTAATTGTATCGTAAAGTATATCTTCGACGAAAAGAAAAGCAAATCGAAGAATCTATCTGTATGACCCGCAGCAAAGGTTTTAGTATTATAAGGATTAACAACGGTGGTTATTGAGTTAATAAACTTCATCGTTGCGTTCTTGACTTGATATGCAATACCTCTAGCAGCATTAACAGCGGCACCTCCAAAAATATTGAGGACCATATTCAAACCACTCTCGGTCAGTGTAAAAGCCATATTTCCAAAGAAATTCCATCCAGCAAATACCGACATCTCTTTAAATAAGCCCTTGTCCCAAACTCTTTTATAATGACTCTCAGGAAAACTGTTCTTACAATATATAGCATTGACAAGTCGTATTATAAGAGATACCACTAACTGTAACCCACCATAGAAAATCAGTTTGTCGATAGGGAACAAAGGCAATAAAAAGACAATACCAAGGCGCAGTAAGCCCTCAATAATTGCCATTATTGCATAGAAATCCATTCGTTCATGAGCTATGATCACAGCATCATATGGCGTAGTCATCATACTAATGACTGCTGAAACCACTGATAACTGAAATACCCATTTCGCGGCAACTAGTCGAGAAGGATCGATATTAATCTTATACTTAAAGAACCAAAACCCAATAATCTCAACACCTATCACAAAAAGCACCGAGAGGAGGACATTAATTATGGTACCCATGTTGAATACCAATTGTAAACGCTCGTCGTTGCCTTTCCCCATTTCGTAATTCATAAAACGCTGCGTAGATGTAGCGAATAAACTACGAAGAGCAGAAAGCATTGCTACGACACTACCGACAACATTATAGATTCCATAATCATCCACTCCCAACTCTCGCAAAACTACACGAGAAGTGTAAAGTGAGATAAACATTAGCACAATCATACGGGCATACATAAATGCCGAATTTTTGGCTAATCGTTTTCCGGTTGAAGGCATAGATAAAAAATCGATGGGACTAACCGATCAAGGCTCTACCTATTTTGGTCCTAAGAGCAAAAAAAGAAAGGGAAAAAGAGAAAAAAATGGCAATGGTGAACCCACACCATGGCAACCAATACGGGCCGACCTTTTCAGGAAATGGCGTTTTGTAATATAAATATCGAAGAATGAACTGTTGGAACAAGTAAATACCAAAGCAACACGAAGAAATCATAACAGTCAATGTTTTTAACTGCCTTTTTCTCGTATAATAAACTGCGGAAAGATAGAACGCCAGCGACCCTACAGTTGCGTATAAAACGACACAAAGATTATCCGTGACAATAATCACTGCCTTTCGAAGCAAACTAAAAGAGTCGTCAATTGTCAGGCTATCTCGCAAGGGACGTAGTAGAATAAACAATACAAGAAAGATGATCCAGAAAAACGCAATGATATCCGTTTTTAGATATTGTTTAATCTTGCCAGAGTGTTTAAAAACGACATATCCTAGATAAAAATTGAACATGTATGATATAGCCCGGCCTAACTGAAGAGGCAACGACTTGAACCAAAAGACAGTAAGTAAAAAAAGGAAGGATAGTTTCCACCCATCTCCAATTCTAACTTGTTCACAAAGCCAACCGCCAATGAAGCACCAAAACAGCATGGGTAGAAACCACATGTGACCACACCCATTAATAAGATTATAAACAAGATTGATTAGTCCCTTATACTCATAGAAAAGAGGAAAATACAATGCACTAAAGATAATACTGGGCAGTATAAGCCTTTTAATCTTTTTGATTATAAAAGAACAACCAGTTCGTTTCAAAGAAATACGTTGAAATGCAAATAAATAACCGGAGATGAAAACAAAAGCTTGCAGGGTAAAAGCAAAGGATAATCTACTTATCCATTTATACACTAACACATCTTTATACCCAATAGGCTCAGGCCATCCTCCATTATAGCAGGTAAAAGAGTGCATGAACACTATGAGCGCCGCCAAAATACAGCGCATAAGTGTCACCTCATCAAGACGCAAACTGTTATTCATACCAATGAACCTCTTCCGTCTCTTGGAGAATCTCTCTTCTTAAACAACCAACCATATAGAGACAATGTTTCTCATCGTTTATCTCTCTCTTGACCTATCCTATGGAAACCTTTCACTAGGGAGCACATTTATATGGCTTCGGGATGGATGCCCAAAACGAGGACGAGAGTTTGTTGTCCCAAATTAAAGAGCGTTTTCATGGGGATTCATAAACTCCTTATCCCCCTCCGGATCATACTTCCCATTCTTGAACTCAATAATCACCGTGCCGCTCTCCAAACTCCGCAGCGTGTGATACTGCCCCATCGGCACCTGTATGGCCGCCAGGGAACCGGGGTCCACGCCGCCAGGCGTTAACCGGTATCGACCTATCTCATTCCCCTCTTCATCGAAGAACACCTCTTCCGCGACCCCGCGCAACACCGCCACCGTCTCGCTGGTCCCAGTATGTCGATGCACCCCTATCACCGTCCCCGGCTCAATCGCATTCAGCATCCGCTGACTCTGATCCTCCGCACTGTCCCGCAGATCGTAATGCTGCCGCAGCCGCGGGGAGGCTTTCGCCTGGGCGGTAAGGGTGGAGAGGAGGGTGGGGGTAATGAGCATGGTTAGAGACCGCTATTAAGACAAACTTGCCTCCAATACGCAAAAACCATCATGAATTGAAAGCGCTCTTTGAGAAGATAATGCACTTAATCATTATTGGCTGAATCAAAATAGAATACGACAGTTGGATCAATACCGTGTTTCTCTCCAATCCTCAAAGAACAACACTTCTCCCTTAGTTGGTGGCTAATCCAAATCGTATCAACAATAGGATTAAAAACAATCGCCTCACAAAGGAGGTAATGCAAATCATCCCATTTAATAGGATTACTCCCAATAAAATGATACGATTCTCCGCTATTCAATATCCATCCAGAATTTAACCCCAAAGTTTTACAAACTTCTATTACAACATCTAAATTACAACTGGAAGGTGGAATATGGAAATCAAAAAGCGGGATGTGCATTTCGGTTCCATTCTCCTTTTTCACTTTTGAGCAGAGCGCATATGATTGTCTCATAGAGATACGAACTCTGTCACGATTAACGAATTTTAAGTTGGCTACTGGATTATGATGTAATGCAGAATGAAGCATCTTTTTGGAAAAATGAGGGTTATTAAACTCACTCAACATTATTCCATTCCAAAAGGGAAGACCATAGGCTTTCTTTAAGGCCACTGCGCCATCGAAGACTCTCTGTTCATCGACTCCCCAATCCGAGATCTCCTCTTGAATCATAACTGATGGAGGGAACTCGTGAAAAGACAATTCTCTAATATCCTGATTGATTTCAAGGATACGTTGAATAACATCTATTGATTTCATTTCATATACGTGTCATTAGGGCGAATTGCCGCTTCTATATGGCGAAACCGTTGTTGCTCAAATCCATCATATCGAGTCTCGCCTTCTAGTTTTTTGTCAGATAATAAAACCTCAGTAATCCTATAGCCAACATTTTCTGAGCACGGTAACGGCTCACTAACATCTTCTGCAACAACCATCTTTAATTCGCGAATACCATGACGAAAAGCAAAGACACATCTTGTATTCCCTTCAATTAAGTAATACTTGCCATTCCTAAGTTCGACCACAGGAGGCCCGACTAATGATTCTTTTGTATTTGGAAAAACGAGCGCTGACGATGAAAACTCATTCAGATCTTTATCCCGATATAAGTCAAACAAAAGTTGTATCTGACGATATTTTAAAGCTCTAATGTGCTGATTCAAAAAAACAAGGCTTTCTAGCGAAATTGTTTTATAATACAATTTGGCATTGCGATACTGAGCCACTCTTTTAATCCCGTCAAGGATGTCTTCTTCTTTATTCTGTTTCAACGTAATTATCCCGGACATTTGAACAGATTCACTCACATACGGAGAAAGGATCGACGCCAACAGTCGACTCTCTAACATACTTTTGTAAAACTTTGCCGAGAATCTTCCTTCAGCCGTTTTCTCACATAAAACGCCAGTCCAAATATTATTACTTTTAAAGAAAAAACCATCTACTTTATTATCTGAATCATCTTCAATGATATGGCATCCCATCGCTGATAACATTCGACGACGAGACTCTTCTTCAACTTTATGCTTGTCATGGTCCTTAACTCGCGGAACCACAACTCGCACAACCGTACCATCATTAATCCACTTTACTACCGAAAGAAACAGAACCCAGGCCCAGTAAGTATTTTGTCTTACAACACAAATCTCATCATGCCTTTCCATGGATAATTCTGCAACCATTGAGTGCATCATTTCCTCTGTGTTAAAAGTAGACCTTGATTCTTTATGTGAATTATGAATACAGTTGTATTCGTCATCAAGAAAACGATTCATTGCGTCCTCCCCAGACTTAATCAATCCTTCTCTTTCAGATGCATTCTGCATTCTTGTAAAATCCGTGGCTCGAGTATTCCCTGTATTAATGATCACATCATATGCTTCCCCAACATATTGTTTTTGAATCTCAACAGCACCATCAATAATGGTTCCAACTAAACTGGAAATGTAATTAAGAATTCCTTTTCCCATAGGTTCAGACTCGCCACTATTACTAAAGCATAATATCTTATTGTAGTGAGGTTCTTCTGAAAAGATGTGGCCAGGAAGATTACTCAACATTCCACCGTCTACATAACGTTCGTCAGTCGGAGAAAAAAACACGGGAATACTACAAGACGAACGTACTGCCTTTGATATTAGTTCGTTGGGGGTGTTTTCGCGATTCCAAATCTTTACCCGATGTGTTATAATATCACAACAAACAATATGAAGATCTGGAATAATATCAGAAAAAGTGACATTTCTCCTCCCTGTAATGGATTGAAGGCTCTCCTCAACAAAAGACTCTATTTCTTCAGAATCAAAAACACCATATTTCGTCTCTAAAGCACGAAGTGAGAGATAATTGCGGTATTTTTTTAATGCTTTGGTTTTCGGGAAGAACAGATTGAGAGCCCAAACGCTAATTCTTTCCTTTATAGTAGGCTCTCCAACTGGGCGCATAAACCGATTAAAGTCAATACTCCCTACTATTTCTTCAAGCTTGTCTGGAGTTGCACCTGCGGCAATCAGTGCTGCGATTATTGATCCCGCCGAAGTACCCGCCAATTCGCTAAAGAAGACACCCCTCTCGTACGCCGCACGATAAGCACCAATATACGCGATTCCCTTACATCCACCACCTTGGAAAACAGCCTTACAATTTGAAAAATACTTTGTGCAATTTTCTTTCATATTATAACAAAAAAACGCTCAAAACCCTTTATCCAAGTATTACGTATTGAAAATGACTTTACATAGTCGCAAAATGCATCAACAAAAAGAGACAACTATATTCCTCTCCACATTTCTGCGAATTCACGGCCTTCTGACTTTAATAGGATAAGAAGACGAGGATCATTATTCACATAACTATAAAGCTTCCCTCGCTTAACATCTAGTACCGCAAACTCAACACTTTCATCAACTTTTTCACGCAATTCGCTTTCCATTAAAGCGAGAATAATATCGGCATGACGTTTATCTAGGCTCTCATTTGCTTTTAAATAAAGTTTTATCATGATTTCCCTATTCTGCCAAATCACACCAATTTCGGGATTAATATACATTTTCACCCCGCCTAAACTAGCGAGCCGGCGAACGGGTTTCAACCATTCCATTCGTGACGGCCTCCAAAACTTTAGGAACCCATTAACCATTATGCTATAATTATCCCGAGCATCTTCACGAACACTCTCAACAAACTCCTTCAAATCCTCCTTCGTTCCCTGTTGAATCAACTGCCTTCGAACTTCATCCTTAAAATCCTTCCAATAGTCATACGGATTCCCGTCCTCTTGTTCGTGCTTCATTTTTGCACTTGAGACGATTGTCATTTTTGACATTCCTGAAGAATTAATAAAATTGACAAACTCCGTCATAGAGATTTGAATATCATTCTGTTTCATATATCTGCCACAAAAATGGTTATTACTATAGTGATTATTAAAAGATTATATACTAGACATACACCTGTCTAATTCTCCCAACAAAAAGTACTAAACTATTATATCCCATAGATAACTACATCAAGCTTGGTTCATGACAGAAAACCATGTCACTACAAGTTCCGGGAAGAAATACTATTGACTTTTATTGTTAACACTTTTGTGGACGAAATAAACGACCGCAATTCTCGCTATCCTACCACTGAAGCTCCTATTTTATCTTCCCTACTCCTCTATCCCCTTAAATGTCCTCTTCACCTCCTCATACGACTCCAAATTCCCAATATCATACCTCCTCCCCGGCATCTCCCACGCATGCACCTTCGTCTGCCCGCTTAGCCACGCAATAAAACTCCCAGGTGCATCGACACCGCATCCACCATCGATCCCAACCTTCACGAGGGGCACATCCTCGCGGCGGTAATAGTAGAACGGCGGGCAGCACCAATGACTCTGGGGATCTGCAGGCTTCTCGACCATCGACAGGACCATGCCGTCGTCATCGACAGTGGCGACCCCCGTCTTGCGGAGTTTCTCCACGGACGGCTCGTAGTACCGCATGATACAGGTCGTGCCCTTTTTCCGCGCATATTCAATAAACCGCGCAAGGCTGAAATCCAGCAGGTTGTCGCCGGCGATGACCAGGAGGTCGTCGTCTAGGCCCAGGGTGTCGATGGCGAACTGGATGTCGCGGACGGCGCCGAGGCGGGTTTCGTTGGAGGTGGTTCCGTCGTCGAGGACGGTGACAGATGCCCGATCAGGTCGGGCATGACGCCTAGAAGCCGCCCATTCCTCAAAAATCCCCGCGAACTTGTGATTGGAAATCACCACGTATTCGTCCACCACGCCGGTGCGGTCGATGTCCTCGATCAGCCAGTCCAGGATGGCTTTGTCCCCGACCTTCAAAAGAGGTTTCGGAAAGTTTTCGGTCAATGGGTACAGCCGCGTCGCATATCCCGCGGCGAGAATCAGACATTTCATACGCTCAATCCGTCAGCGCTGTCACACATATAGACGCCGTATTTGTCGGCGAGGC
>JAEEGL010751412.1_pt1 | contig 11676 bp, 1 predicted proteins | sample 9134231 | NCBI WGS metagenome assembly JAEEGL01 (sample SAMN16246548, study PRJNA631951) | gut metagenome | biome: gut microbiome; feature: rumen; material: fiber-attached | host: Bos | place: Iran: Karaj | collected 2018-10 | reverse complement strand
TGTATTTTTATATCCATTATATATACCTGAATTTATTGATGAAACTCCTGCTTTTAATATGGATTTTTTTTTCATATCTAAAAATCCTTTTTGAATTTGAAGTGAAGAAAATGAAAGATAAATTATATATAATATGTAAAAAATTATCATATATGTATTATCTTGGAAGTTATTACATTCAGTTTTTTTATTTTCTTCTTTTTTTTTTATTTCACAAAATGGTGTTCCTAAAATATTATATGTTCCCTTAAAAGGTAAAAAGAAAAATATTGTTATGTGTGAAAATAATGTTATTATAATTTGAAGAATATATTTAATACAAAGTGGATAATTAAATTCTTCATGTTGAATATGTACAATTTTATATTTAAGATTTAATGTATCAATATAATTTAAAGGTATTTTAAAATTATTTTCTAAATTCATATTTTCATATTTTTCAATAATTTTTGATTTAATATCATCATATTCTTTTTGAGAAATTGGTTCATTAGTTTTTTTATTATAAATAGCATATTTATATTTTAAATTATTTCTATTTTGTCTAATATAAATAATTCTATCACAAACAAGAAATAAAACATGTAAAATAAGAATAACTACCATATTACCACTAACTTGTTTTTGTTGCTCAATTACTGCACCAAATGTTTTATCTTGTTCCATATTAGTATAAAAGATTATAATATATATTAAAATTATTATATAAGTACTTGTATAAAAAACATAATAGTCACTTCCTGGTTTTTCATTTCTAATTTTTGGGAATAAATTATTGAAAAATGATTCTTTTTTAACATCATCATTTATATATTCATCATCATATTCTTCTTCTTCATTTATTAAATTATTATCATCTAATTCTTTTTTATTAAAATCATCTATTATTTTTTCTTCTACTTCTTTTTCTTCATTTTCTTCACTTTCTTCATTAAGTTCTTCAATTAATTTTACATTTTTTTTATTTACATCATCTTTAAATAATCCATCACTAGAATTTAGATTACAAAAATAATCTTTTTTATAAATATATTTATTATTTAATTCTATAATTTCTTCATTATTATTTAAAATAAGATCTTTAGTTTTAACAAGTCTTTCATTTGCTTCATAAATATTTTCAATATCTTGTTCTCTTTTTTTCCATAAACCTTCATTAATTAAAATATAAATTTCAATTGAATTAAAAATAAGAACTAATGCATCACCAATAATATATTTAAAAAAATTTTTAGAAAAAGTTGAATCAAATTTTTTTAATCCAACTCTATAAAGTTCTAAAGAACCTAATATATATTTTAAAAACATATTATTTAAAAATTCAAGTTGAATAACAAATTTAGTAACAATAATAAAAACTGAAATATATAAAATAAAATTCCAATATGTTTTTGAAGGCCTTGGATATTGAGGAAATGCATAACAAAAAATAGAAATTGGATAAATTAAAGAAATAAATGAACTTGATATCATATGATTTATTATCATTATTAAATAACATAAATAATGAAAATGAATTGAAAAATAATGTAATAAATTTTTTAATATTTGAATAAGTAATGTTGTTTTTTTTAAATATTTTGTATAAATTTCTCCTTCTCTTAAATCATCTATTCTTTTAACTTTTTCTAATTTAAAATCTACTTTAATTTCTTTTTTCTTTTTTTTATCTTTTGATTTTTTATCTTCTTTCTCTTTTTCTTTATTGGATTCATCTTCAAATTTATTTTTTGATTTGTTATTCTTTTTATTATCAATATCAATATCATAATCCTCATCAAATTTACTTATAATATTATCTAAATTAATTTCTTTTTCTTCTTCAATATTTTCATTTTCATCAATAAAATCTTTTCTTTTTAATTTACCACTTAAAATTTGTTTAATAATTTTAATTTCTTTCTTCTTATAACAACTCATATCTAAACTATTTAATTCATTATCAATTAATTCTTCCAAATATAATTTAGTATAAGTTTTCCCTTGAATCATATCTCTTTCATAATGAATTTTTCTATCTTTTTCAATTGAACTATATGAAGAAGAATTTCTATGTAAAAATAAAAGAATTTTAACTAAAAATCCATTTAACATAAAGTTTTTAATTTTTTCTCTTACATAATCTTCATCTAAAACTGTACTTCCTCCAGTCATTACACTAATATTATCACTTTGCTCATTTTTTTTAGAATCTAATAAATTAATTGGTTTTTCTTCATTAATATGAGTTAATTTTTGATTCCATTCTTCAAGAGTTTTTTCTAATGAATCCATTGATTTTTCCATTTTTATTCTTCTTGATATATTATCATTCATTTGTTCAATTCTTTTATTATTAAATATAAAAACATTCATCATTTGTGTTCTTTTAATTCTGTCTTTTTTTGTTATTAAATATGATAAATAAAATTCTTGAAAGTCTTGTGATGAAAACATTAAAACTTGTAAATTTATTAAGAATAATGTTATTATTTTACCAAATATTAATCTTAAACCTTCTTCATTTATTGTTATTTTTACTTTGCTACCATCATTTTTATAATTTATTATTTGACTTAATCCTAATATCTTTTCTATACTTTCTATTATTTTATAATTTTCACATAATTTACTATTAATTGGAATTTGAATAATTAATTGAAGGAAAATATCAAATAAAATTAATATTCTTATTATTACTTTTATTCTTTTTGGATATGAAAAATATGTTCCTAATATTAAATTTGGTGATTCTATTAAAAAAATTAATGAAAAAATAAAGTATGTTATTGATATTAATCCACTTATCATCATTGATATTAATATTATTATTACTATTATGAAATTATGAAATGATAAATAGATTATTGTTTTTGTTTTATTAAAACATTCATTAGTTTTTTCTTTTTCATTTTCTATTCTATTATGTTTTGTTTTTACAAGAATAGTTTTTAATGGACTTATTGTTTCTAATTCTTTATCAATTTTTACATTTGTATTAATTTCATCAATATCATTTTCAGACATTTCAATAAATGTTTCTTTTTTTTCTTCTTCTTTTTTTTCTTCTTCTTTTTTCTCTTCTTCTTTTTTCTCTTCTTCTTTTTTATCTTCTTCTTTTTTATCTTCTTCTTTTTTATCTTCTATTAAAAAACTATTAATTAAATTTTCATTGTTTTGATAAATAAAAAATTTTTTTTTAAAATCATTAAAATTATTTCCTATATTAATATTAAATGATGACATCATACAATTTTTACACTCTTCATAATCATTATCATTCATATTTTTAATACCATCAATAATCTTTTTCTTTTTTGATAAATTATAATAATTAATTTTATCATTATTATTTCTTATTTTTTGTCCTGTATTAAGAACATCTTGATAAATACTAAATGAAAACAAATCTAAATATATAAAAATAATACAAATTAATACAAATTCAAACCAAATAGAATTAATTTGTGTTTTATCAATACCAACACCAAATGCAAAAGCCCAACATTCCCAACTAATACTATTTTCTTTTATTTTTATTAATTTATGATATAAATATTCAAATAAAGGAAAATTTAATCTTTTATTTATTAAATCTAACATTTCTTTATTTGATTCTGGATCAGTATCAATTGTTAAATTTGTTACAAACAATAAACTTTGAATTATAATTGAAAAAACTAATATAATTAATAAGATATAATATTGATACATTGTCTTTTTTTTAAATATAAATATTATTGATATTATTATATAGAAATATGAAAATAAATTTGATTTTGCTAATGATGAACAAAGGAGAACTAATATAATTAATTCTTCCAATATATTTTTAATTACTTTTATTATTGTATAAAAATTATTTTCTGATTTTAATTTTAATTTACTTTCTGCTGCTCTAGTAAAAATTTTCCTAAAATGTTCTTTTAATAATTCAAATCCTCTATCTTTATTATTGTTATTTAATTTTTCTCTTAAAGAAAATGTTAAAGAACTTATTTTTTCTTTTGAAATAAATATATCATTTTCTTCATAATCATCATCTTTTATATTATCTTTAACAAATTGAATTTCATTTCCAATTTTATTATAAATATTTTTATTTTTCAATTTTAATTTATAATTAATTTGTTTTTTTTCTTTTTCTAAATCCTTAATAAAATCTTTAATTTCTATTAACTTGTCAACACTTGAATTCTCAATTCTTTGTACATAAACATCAAAAGCAATTAATCCTGATAATAATAAATAAAATTTTATCTCATTTAAAATATTATTTTTTCCAATATTAATGTAAATATTAATTAAATAACAAATTGAACTTATTAACTCTTCAATTTCTTTACTAATAATTTCATCGTTATCATTTTTACAACAACCTTCACCTTCACAATGACATTTATGTTGAATCATATAAAAAGTAGCATAAGTATAAACTAATAAAATATATATTTCACTGAAAACTAATAAGACTTTTAATATTAATGAACGAAAATATTTATTTGTTTCATAATAAATTGGTAATTCAATTTGAGAATATCTTATTAATTTTGATAAGAAAAATGATTCATTTGATATAAATTTTTTTAAAGAGAGTATTCTTTTTCTAAATAAGAATATAAATAAAATTCCAAATATAGATATGTATAATGATGTTGACAAAGAAATATCATAATTTATTAAAATAAAACATATTGATAAAAATAATAATAATAAATAAAATTTTGTAATTAGGATAATAAATTGGAAAAAATAATATTTTATTCGATATTCAAATATTTCATTATTTACTTTATCTAAATCTCTTTCTTTTTTATTGTTTTTTTCATTTTTATTATTTATATTTTCAATTTCTATATTATTATCCATTGAATTATTATTTTCATCTTGTTCATCAATAATTTTTAAATTATTAATTGCTTTTTTTTTTTTTTTTTCATTATGTTTAATAATCCTTTTTGTTTCTCTTACCAGTAAAATTGAAAGAAAATTTAAACCAAAATGAGGAATAAATTTATAAGGTAAATTTTCTGAATAATAAATAAATCCTATTGGTGCTAAATAATTATATATAAAATTAGGCAATATTGTCTTATAAATATTATCAAAAAAATTTTTGCAAACTTTCTTTTGTGAAAATTGATAAAAGTAAATTAGTAAAGTATTTATTGAACAATAAATTAAAAATATAAAACCACCAAATTTATTTAAATTTTTTTTTTCCTGAATTGATATTAAAAAATCATATAAAATAAACAAATAAATTATAAATTTCACAAGAAATAAAATATTAACTTCAAAAGCACATAATAGAATAAAACTAATAATAATAATAATCCAAACATATATTTCTAAGATTATTTTTTTGATTATTTTAAATATTTTTTTCACAAAGTTATTACAATGAATTTTACTTTTTAAATTATTTTTATTATTATTAATTTCTATTTCATCATCTTCTTCTTTTTTATTTAATATTGTTTGGTAAATTGTAGTATTAAGTAATTCATATTGAATATATAAACAATATATTGCTAAAAATAAAAGAATTTCAATTGATGTCTCATTTAAATTTTCATTATATGAAACAAATAATTCAATTTTTTCAATATTAAAAGATGATAGGAAAAAAACTTTAGATAAATCTAATATATATTCTATAACAAAAATTAATTCCACCAATATTAAAATAAAAATACATAATTTTTCAAATTTTTTTGGAGATAATAGTTGAAAAACAAAAAAAATAACTAATAAAAGATGTGAAAAATTTACAGATTGATTTGCAACAAAATACATTGAAACTAAAGTTAATTTATCTATATTTTTAAAAATTATTAGAAGAAAAATATGACCAATTGAAAATGAATTTTTATCTTTATTCTTTTCTTTATTATTATAATTATTATTATTATTTTTATCAATTAAAAGAGAATTTAAATCCTTATTATAATTTGAATAATTTTCATTATTATTATATTGATGTTTCTTTTCCTCAATATGTCTAACAAGAGAATAAAAAAATAAATACATAAATAAAAGTAGAAAATATAAAAATGAATATTCAATTCTTTGTTCATAGACAAATTTGTATAAACCAAGTTGTTCTTGTTTTTTTTTTAATATTTCTTCTTTTGGATTCTCATAATTAAATGGAATATTTGAATAATGAAACATAATAATAGTATAATATAATGAAGGAAAAGCAATATATTTAGTAAAAAATAGATTTTTAGAAGTATGATAAAAAATAAAAGTTATACATAACCAAATTAATAAAAAAAATGATGCATAATTTCTATAAAAATAAATCCAAATTATTATACCTACTCTTATAAAATGAAGTACAAAATTTGGACTTGTTAAATATTTTATAATAGATAAAAAAATTTTTTTAATTGTTTTTTCTTTTTTTGATTTTTTGAATGATACATTCTCATCTACAATAACTCCTTTCAATACATCATTTTCAACATCAATATTAATTAATGAATCAGTAGTTTTAAATAAAATAATACAAATATTTGATAAAATATAACTTGTCCATAAATGAATATTATTTAAAGAAAAATTACCATTCATGTTTTGGATTCCAAAAAATTGTTGAACTTCTTTTTTATTAGGATAAAAATTATATATATTCAAATAAAAAGTAACTAAATTTATTATGAGCATTAAAAATGATAGTAGTATTGAAATAAAATTAACTATTTTTTTCATTTTAGTTTTATCAATTCTGATACACCATAAGAAAATTGGTATATTAATTAAAATTGAATACAATAAACTGAAATAAGAAATATTATAACAAGTAAATGCAGAAACAAAAAAAAAATCAAACCAAAGTAAAATTGTAATCATATTATAATAGTTTTGTCTATATATTTTTTTATTATCAACAACATTATATTTTTTTGATATTTGAGTAATTATAATTGATATAATTGAAATTAATAATATTGTACCATCTGCAATAAAAGTAGTTAAAATAAAAAATATATCATCTTTGTTTCTTTTTATTGCTATTCCAATTTGAATCATTCTATCTTCTTGAAAACTATTTGTTAATAATAAAATTCCTTTCGAACATGATGAAAATAATGAATAAATTAAAGTAATTATTTCTATATAAAATTTCTTATTTCTTGATTGTATTGATGAATGTAATAAAAAAAATATTGATATTATACCGAATATATAATATGGAATATGTAAAAAAGAAAAATTTGGACATGGCATTACTAATAATAAAAAAGTATAAAGATAATCTTTAATATGATAAATTACTTTTATAGTACCTTTAAAAGTATGTTTTAAACTTTTTCTACAACTTTTTTTAGTACTAGCAATTGAATCTTGAAATTTCTCATTTGGTATTATTTTATTAATAATTCTATTGTCTTCATTATAGGATTCTATTAGTTCAACATTATCATTTTCTAACATATTATTATATTATATATAAAAAAAATTTTTATTTTTAAAATATTAATTAATAATTAATTATAAATAAATTAAATACAATAAATAATAATAATACTTTTAAATATATTATTTTGAAAATTTACACTATATATAATATTTTATAATGTCTTCTTCAAATTTTTCAAATAAATATTTTGAAAAATGGTTAGAAGAAAACTTTTTACCATCTGGAATTGTTTTTTCTACTAAATCAGCAAGAGAAATAATTGGGAAAAACAATTTAACTCCAAGTCAATTTCTTAGACCTTTTGGAGTAATTAATGATTATATAATAAATTTAAAAGAATATCATAATAAATTAGATAGCTTTAGAATTGATTTTTTTGATAGTATAGATTATCATAAAAATCAAAATCAAATATCAAAATATTTAAATAATTGTATTTCATGTGAAAAAAATATTCCAAAATTTTCTATTGATTCAATTCATTTAAATAAAAATAACTATTATTCTTTAATCCAAAATACAAAATTTTATTCAAAAAATTATTATAATGAATGTGAAAAAATAATTATAGAATATAGTTATTTTGATGAAAATGAAATTTATCAACAACCTTTATTATTTGTTTATTTTATTGATTTAATAGATGAAATAGAAGATATAAACAATATGAAAAATAATATTCCTAATTTAGTAAAAGATATTTATGATACTGAAATGATAGAATTATTTATTATTTTATATGATAAAAGTGAGGATAAAAAATATAATAAAGATAAAATAAATAGTTTTAAACAAGAAATCAAATCAAATATAATAATTTTTGAAATAAATAATAATACAAATCCTAATAATAATAATTGTGAATTTTTTTATCCATATTTTCATAAACTTGAAGTATATAATGGTGATTTTAATAAAAATATATTGGGACAATTTATTTCTATTTCAGAAATTAATAAAATGAAAAAAGATTTACATACTTTTTTAAGAAATGAATTTTTAAATCAATTATACCAAAAAATATCAAATCTAGAAATGAAACAGAATAATTTTTTATTAGGACTTTTTTCAAAACCTTCTATTGTTCAATGTGAATTTTTTAAATTATCATATAAATTTCAAGGGTATCTAAAAGCCAAATTAATATTAGGAATAATATTATTCTATTTAAGAGCATATAAAGAATCTTATAATTATATTAAAAAAGTATATAAAAATATTAAAGGCCAGCAATATAAAAAAAATGAAATATCATTATTCGAATTTAAAAGTATAATAAAAGCTTTAATTGGTAGGAACAATACAATAGATGAAAATAAAGAAATAATAAACTTATATAAAAGATATTCACAATTGTATAATAATTCAGATGAAAATCACAAAGTTAATATAGGAACAATTAGAGCATTATTAATACATATAAGAGAATTAGAAAGTTATTCTCATGATAATGTTAATTTAATTATTGACTTGTTAAATAAATATAATCATGAACTTCAAAATTTTGAATGTAATTTTCTATATGGATTTATTTTAGAAAAAGTAGGGTATTATTATTTATTTAAAGAAATTCCTCAAATTAGAATGTTTACAAGACATTTAATAAGATGGTGTCCTATATATTGGGAAAATTCAACTCAAGAAAATAAAAAAATAACATATAAATATTTATTATATATTCTTGGATTATTTTGTGATATTTTTCATATGAAAGAAAATTATAATGAAAATTTAATATTTAGTTTTTTCCTTGTTAAAAAATATATAATAATATATTTAATTCATTCATGTTATAATATTGATTTTTATGAAGGTGTTAATTATTTTTATTTAATTTTACTTAAATTATATAAAATACCACAAAATTTAAATTTAAATGAAGAAGAAATAAATAAAAAACAAGAAGAATATTTAGAATTGTCAGGTAAAATTTCTAAATTTATTGGTAATACAAAACATTCTATTGATAATTCAGATATTATTAATTTTGATAAATCATCAATTTTAGTAATTACAAAAAGAGAAGAAGATATTTTAGATAAAAAATTTAATACTAATTTTTTATTTAAATTTAAAAAATATTTTACTCCAACATTAAATGAAATATATTGTGTATTAACTCAAAATGATTTATCAAGTTTTAAATACATTGATAAATTAAGTAATAATGAAAAAAGTTTTAATTATTATATAAAGAAAGATATAGAAGTAAATGTAAATGAAACAATTAAAATTAGATTCAATTTTTCAAATCCATTTCCTTTTCATGACAAATATGAATCAATTAAATTTATTTTTGATAATGAAAAATTAGTTGAATGTGAAGAAAAAACTTTAACAATAAATGGTTTATCAAACAAAGAAATTGAACTTTCAGTTAAATTTATTGGAAAAGGAAAAGTTTCAATTATTGGAATATCATATATAAGAGCAGATATATATGAAATAAGAAATATTTTCGATTATAAAATTAAATCTTTTTTATATAATCAATTACATGATGAAGATAAAGAAAATAATTTTCCAAAAAAAACTAGGAAAAAAAAATTTTCTGAATATAATATTTTAAATAATAAAGATAAAAGAAAAAATTATACTTTTGATATTTTAGATTATAATTCTAATATTAATATTTCTATAGCTAATAATAAAAGTTATGTTACATTATATCAATATGAAGTTTATTATTTTCCAATTAAAATTTTAAATAATTCAAAATATGAAATAAGAAAATTTACAATTTTTTTTGAAACTGAAGAAAAACAAATTCTTTTACCTCATTATTTTTATAATGATGAAAATAATTTAAGGAAAGAATTTATAATTTATGTTCCAATTATTTGTTTGGGTTTTGGTCAAAAATTTTTATATATTGTTTTTAAATTTGAAGAAAAAAATAATGATATTGATTCGAAAAAATTTATTTTAGAACTTAATGTTATTAAATCTTATAATATAGAAATTATTGATAATTATATAGTAAAACAAAATGATATAATTAAACGGAAAATATTTATACAATGTTCTACTTTTGATAATCAAGAAATTAATACAGATTTATTCAAAGACAATAATAATATAATCTTACCAAATAATTATAAAATTGATAAAGAAAATATTTATTTTAGAAAAAATTCATATAATAAAGAAATTGAAATTCATTCTGATAATATAAACAATAATATACATAAAAATAAAATATTTGAAAATATTAACTTTGAAGAAGATTATAATAATGATTTTATAAATCTATTTTTCAATTCTATTCAAAAAAATAAATTGCTATATAAATCTAGAATTAATGATAAAATATTATTATATATACATGAAATAAATAATAATAATTTAAATGAATATAAAGATTATTCAATTAAGGATCTAATTGAACAATATTTAAATATTACATATATTATTAAAGATTTAAATGAAGATGAAAAATATATGACAGTTAATATGAGTTTTGACATAAAAACTTTTTATACATTTACAGAAAATAAGTTAAGTGAAATAAAAATTGGAATCGATAATAAAAATGAATCAATATTTGAATGGATTGGGTTACAAGATATTATGATAAATAATTTTGAAAAAGATATAATTAATAAAACGTTTAATTGTATAATTAAATATAAATTAAATGAAGATTTTGAAAGAGAAATTGAATATGAATTAAATAAAATATATATAGAAATTCAAATAGAAGATTCTACTACAAAATTTAATTATTTGTATAATTCTTATTTATTAAATAAATGATTTCAATATATTATTATTTAAATATATATATTTTTATAATGTTTTTGTTTAAAACAGGTATTAATTAATTATAAAAAATGGAAACATTTGGAAATAATATAAATGATGTATTGAAAACATTTTATTCAAATTATATTTAAATAATAAAATAAAAACTTATAAATGATAAATGAAAATAAATTAGGTTTATAATAGGAGAGAATAAAACAAAAAGAAAAAATAAAACACTATAGTTGAAAAAATTTATATAATGACAAATACTATAATAAAAAAAATTATTATCTTTTATATAAAACAATAAAAATGATAATCCTCAATTTATTTATATTAATTCGCCTTTTGAGTTATTTAAATTGAAGATTCTAATAATATAATAGATTATTAATTCATTAAATGAAATAGTAATGTTTATAAAATGTTAAATATTTTTTGACAAATATTATTTTGATTTATATTAATTCAACTTTGTGAATTAAATAAATATTATAATATTTTCCTTTGTTTTTATT
>JAEEGL016129134.1_pt1 | contig 11677 bp, 6 predicted proteins | sample 9134231 | NCBI WGS metagenome assembly JAEEGL01 (sample SAMN16246548, study PRJNA631951) | gut metagenome | biome: gut microbiome; feature: rumen; material: fiber-attached | host: Bos | place: Iran: Karaj | collected 2018-10 | reverse complement strand
TTTCGAAATAAAGGTTGATAAATCAGAGTCCAGAGGAAAGCTTTCTTTTAAGGCTCCTAATCTTTTGAGAATGGACTATACAAACCCCGAAGAGCAGGTAATCTGCTTCAACGGTGATATGCTTACAATCTATATCAAAGAACCGGCCGAAGCTGTGCTTCAGCAGCAGGTAACTCCTGGTTCAAGCGGTTCGGCATCTACAATGACAACACCACAGGGCCTTTCCCTTATGTCACGCTATTACACAGTTGCCTATGAAACAGGTCAGAACGCTGAGCCTCTGGAAGAAGGTTCAGATGAAATGGTTGTAAAACTGATTCTTACAAGAAAGAGTGCTTCAGAAGCCTTCAGATATATTAAGCTTGCAATTAATGATCAGACAAAGCTTATCCGCCGTATTGAAGCAGTAACTCCTAAGGGAGAAGAATTCGTATTTGACTTTTTTGATTATGCCTTGAATCAGGATCTTTCTGAGCAGCGTTTTGTTTATGATGCTCCATCTTCTGCAAATAATTATAATAACTTCCTCTTTACGGAGTAGTGTGGTATGGAAAGCTACGGAGAACTTTTAAGAACAACACGTGAATCAAAGCAGCTGGACTTAGACCGCGCAAGCCGCGAAATCTCTATTGAAAAAAGATATCTTGCCGGGCTCGAAGCAGAAGATAATTCTGTATTCCCCGGCGATGCCTACATGATAGGCTTTCTTAAAAACTATGCAGATTATCTTGAACTCGATTCAGAGTTCATTCTTAAGCTTTACCGCAATAAACAGATTCAGGAATCTCCGCTTCCTCAGGGACTTTACGAACCTCATAAGCCCCGTTACTTCCTGCCGGCAATTATTATTCCTTCAGTAGTTCTTGTTGCAGTAGTTGTTCTTGTAATTACTCTCCTTGCTGTAAAAAAGAAGAATAAGGTTGAAGACGGTGTTGTTGTTTCAAGTGGACTTAAGAACCGCCAGTATGAACTTACCGATAAGAAATTTACCCAGCGTGTTTATAAGGGTGATCAGCTTTTCATTCCTACAGGAAATGACGGAAAAATCATCCTGACTGTACGCGATACACTTTCTGCCTTTGGTATTGATACTCCTTCTGGAGTTTACTATATCGAGCTTGCAGAAGAATCTGAACTTGATATTAACGGCGACAATGCATCTGATATGATTGTCTACGTTTCTGATATTTCTTCAACTGATGAAAGTCGTGGTGCGGAAGTAAGTATTCTGCTCCGCCACGGTGTAGCGGTTGAAACTGCGGTTGTTGCTGCGGAAGAAATTCCGTTTGCATCAGAGGTTAAGTCTTCTCACCCATACAAGGTTATTCATGAAGACAACCGCGCTTATCCGTTCACAATCAATGCAAGCTTCCGCGGTCCTTGTCTCTTCCGCGATCGCGTTGATAACGCTCAGTCGGTTGAATCTTATTTCGCGCGCGGCGATCTCTTTACCGCAACACCTCGTAACGGTATCCGCCTGTGGATGTCTAACTTCAACACTGTAAAAATCTCAATCATTGCAGACTCTAAGTCTTTCGATCTTGATATTGGTGCTGCCGGTCAGATTTTTGTTGAAGACATCAAGTGGATTAAAGATACAGACGGCAAGTACAAGCTTGTTGTTATCGAACTCGACTAATTCTTTTCCCGAGAGTCCTTTATGAAATTTTTTATTGACCAGCACGGTTGTGCCAAAAACCAGACAGATGGTGAACTTCTGGCTGGTTTCCTTATCAAAAAAGGATATACCTTTACCCAGAATGCAGAAGAGGCAGATTTTATCCTCGTAAATTCCTGCGGCTTTATTCAGTCAGCAAAAAAGGAATCTATTGATGCTATCTGCAATATTAAAAAGTCTTATCCGGAAGCAAAAATCATTTTAACAGGCTGCCTGGCCGAGCGTTATGCAAACGACCTGATTGAGCAGATGCCAGAACTGGACGGAGTTTTTGGCAACGGCGACCTTTCAAAAATCTCTTCCTTTATGAATAAGGTAAAAAAGGAAAGAAGCGCTGCTACTTTCAGTCAGAAGGGAGTATGTGGCGGCGAGCGTCCGGTTCTCTTCAATTTCCCGGGTTCAGTCTTCGTAAAAATTACAGAAGGCTGTTCAAACCACTGTTCATTCTGCGCAATTCCCCTTATCCGCGGTGAAGTCCGCAGCCGTCCCGAAGAAGAAATTCTTGAAGAAGTAAAGGCTCTTATTGCAGACGGTGTATACGAAATCAATCTGATAGGGCAGGACCTTGCCGTATATGGTCAGGAATTCGGAAAGTCTCTGGCGGGCCTTCTGAAAAAAATTGCGAAAATCAAGGGCGACTTTATTGTCCGTCCACTCTACATTCACCCGGACCACTTTACAGACGATATCATTGAAGCAATTAAATCTTCACCAAAGCTTCTTCCATATTTTGATATTCCTTTCCAGAGTGCAGATGATAAAATCATTCTTGCTATGAACCGCACCGGCTCATATAAAGAATACAGTGCGCTGGTTAAGAAAATCCGACGCGAGTTACCTGAAGCAACCCTGAGAACTACCTTCCTTACAGGTTTCCCGGGCGAAAGTGACGAGGCTGCAGAGAATACAGTCCGCTTCCTGCAAGAAATTAAACCGGACTGGTCAGGCTGCTTCCCTTACAGCCGCGAAGAAGATACTCCAGCCTATAATATGAAGCCGCGGGTTTCTGCAAAAACAGCCCGGGAGCGTGCCGGCCGCCTTGAAAGTCTTCAGGCAGCCATTACGGCAGACCGTCTGGCCCGCTATATTGGAAAAGAACTGAACATTCTTGTTGAAGAAATCGTATCCGGAGAAGAAAACGAAGGACTTGCAATAGGTAGAGCCTGGTTCCAGGCCCCTGAAGTAGACGGTTCAGTGGTAATCCGCTACGATTTAGATGATAAAGAGGCTGTAAAATCAGTAATTCCTGGGGCTGTTGTTACGGTAAAGGTGCTTGCATCGACCGGAGTAGACTTAGATTCCCGCTTTATCAAAATTTGCAGAAAAAAGAACGAAAAAAGCGAGCGAAAATTCATTTTCTAGTGTATAATATGGCTAAGATAGAAGAACCGTTAAAAAACGAGCCGAAAGGGTCATTTTAGGTTCAACGAAAAAATGCCACAGAGGCAAGCTGTGCTTGCCGACAAACAATACTTTATGAAAGTTATAGCAGTTTTAATTCCGACATTTACTATTGAATACAGCATGGATATCCTGAGCGGTATTTCTGATTATTTTCGCGATAAAGAAGTTAAGGTTGTCATTATTCAGACAAGAATTCCTGGGGTAAATCAGGGAGCCTTTGATTACCAGTATTGTACAGGCTTTGAATACGCAAAATCTAAAGAAGTAGATGCAATTATTTCTGTCAGCGGCGTTTATGCTTCCCAGATGGAAGAAGAGAAGGTCCGTGAAATCCTTAGAAGTTTTGAGCCGCGTCCGGTAATTTCTATAGCACTCGATCCTCAGGTTAGAAACGGATATACAATTCAGGCAGACTGCCGCAAGTGTTTCAAAGAAATCATTAATCATCTTAAAAAAGAGCATGACTGTAAGAAAATCGCTTTCTTCTCTGCAAATGAAACAAGATCAAAGGAAGCTCTTGAGCGTTATGATGCCTTTACCGCCGCCCTTGATTCCTGCAAACTTACATTTTATCCTGACCTTGTTTTTGACGGCTCTTTTACAGATTTCAAGGCTTATGAAGAAATAAAATCCCGCTATAAATCAAAGAAAGGTATTGATTTTGATGCAATAGTTTGTGCCAATGATATGATGGCTTCCGGCTGTATGCGTGCCTTTGAAGAAATAGGGGTAAGTGTTCCTGAAGATGTTAAGGTTGTCGGTTTTGATGATGCTATTGTTGCCAGTATACTCAGTCCAAAACTTTCTACAATCAATCAGGATATTTACAGTCAGGGCTACGAAGCAGCTGAAATTGCAGACCGCGTTCTTGATGGCGAAAAAATAAAGAAGGTTCTCTTGAATCCGCTTGTTCCAAAGTTCCGCCAGTCCTGCGGCTGTATCAGCAAGGAGTATTCAGCTCCTTCCTATAAAAATGTCGAGGGCGAAATCTGCTCCGATGTAAGCGATAAAACAGACGGCGTAATGCAGTTTGTAAATGCCCTTAATGAAAAGAATGCAGTTGTAACTCTCATAGATACAATCCGTGGTTTTAATACCCTCAAGCAGATGTTCTTCAGTTTGAAGTATATTATCAGTCAGTGTTCTATGAGCGGAATGGCAATTCACTTCTTTAAGGATGTTCAGATTATTGATTCTGAGAAAGAGTTTGTTCTCCCTGATGAAGTTGAACTCCATATGTTCTACAGTGAAATTAAGAATACAGAAATCTTCAGACCTGGTCTTACTGTAGATCCTCATGAAAAGATTTTTGCAGCCCGCTCAATGGAAGATTTAAGCGGTATCTTTATTCTTAATCCAATCTTTATGGGTGAAGCAAACTACGGATATCTGCTTTGCCGAATCAAAGAAAATAAGTTTGCAGACTATAATGTTTATCTGAAAATCATTATGAATGCGGTTGCCCAGGCTTACGATTATACAAGTAAGATTCAGGAAGGCCGTAATCTTGAACGTGAAAATACAGACCTTGCCCTTCAGTCCCGCATGGACGAGCTGACTGGTATCCTCAACCGCCGCGGCTTTATTGAACAGGGCCAGGCTGCCCTTGACCTTCTGCAGGAAACAGATACTTCCGGTGTAATTTTCTTTGCAGATATGGATGGTCTCAAAAAAATCAACGATACTTACGGACATGAAATGGGTGATAAGGCAATTATGCTGCAGGCCCGTGTCCTTAAAGATATCTTCCGTTCTTCTGATGTTGTCGGCCGCCTGAGCGGAGATGAGTTTGGAATTGTTGCCCTTGGAATGAAAATCGGTTATGTAGAAAATACAAAGCTTAAAATCAATATGCTCTGTAAAAAAGTTTCTATTGAAAACCAGCTTCCGTTTACGCTTTCAATCAGTCTTGGTGCTGTTGACTTGCAGAAGTCCAGCGTATTGAAGCAGCTGCTTTCTGAGGCAGATAAAGAACTCTATAAAGAAAAAAAGTTGAAGCATGCAAGACAGTAATTATCTCGATTCACTCAACGACCAGCAGAAGGCCGCCGTTGTACACGAGGGCTCTCCACTTCTTATTCTCGCGGGCGCCGGTTCCGGTAAAACCCGCGTAATCACAACTAAGATTGCTTATCTCATTAAAGAAAAAAATATTGATCCCTGGACAATTCTTTCGGTAACCTTTACCAAAAAGGCCGCCAACGAAATGCGGGAGCGTGCCATTGCCATTGATGACCGTGCTGCCGACGCCCAGATAAGAACCTTCCACTCTTTTGGTTCCTGGTTCCTCCGTAAGTACGCCGAGCATGCAGGCCTGGCTCCTTCCTTTACAGTTTATGATGATGATGATATGGCAACACTGATAAAAAAAGCAGAGCCATCACTATCAACAAAAGAAATCCGTCTTGCAGCCCATCAGATTTCCCTGGCAAAAGATTACTGCCTTACTCCAGAAGATGATCTTGGGGTGATAGGCAGTGAGTTTGATCTGAACGATATATATGCAAAATATCAGAAAAGACTTCGTGCCACTGGTAATGCCGATTTTGGTGACCTGATTATGCTGCCTGTTCAGATTCTGGAAGCTTACAGTGATATTGCAGATTATATCCACAACCGCTTTAAGGTTATTATGGTTGATGAGTATCAGGATTCTAACATTGCCCAGTTCCGTCTGCTGCAGAGTCTGTCCGGGGTAAAGCAGGGCAGCGATACTTATGTCTGTGTAGTTGGTGATGACGACCAGTCAATCTATAAGTTCCGTGGAGCCGAAGTTGAAAATATTCTGACCTTCCCTGAAAAGTTCCCGGGAACCCAAATCATAAAGCTTGAAAGAAACTATCGTTCTACAGCCAATATTCTTAATGCGGCAGGACTTGTCGTAAAAAAGAATCATCACGGCAGCCTTGAAAAAACTCTGGTTGCAGACCGCGAGGGCGGGGGAAAGCCTGTGCTTGCCTTCCTGCCCGACCAGAACGCAGAAGCAACCTTTACTGCAGACCTGGTAATGAAATCTCTTGCAGGCGGAGCTAAGTATTCCGACTGGGCTGTGCTTTACCGTACAAACGCTCAGTCTCTTGGTTTTGAAAAAGAATTCTTACACAGAAAGATTCCTTATGTTGTAGTAGGCTCGCTAAAATTCTACGAGCGCGAAGAAATCAAAGATGCTTTAGCCTACATTTCCTTTTTTGCCAATCACAAGGACGAAATCTCCTTCCGCCGCATCATCAATAAACCAGCCCGCGGCATAGGCGACAAAACCCAGGACAAGCTTATGGAAAGCGCCGTAACACTCAATGCCGACGGCGAACCAGTCTTTTCCGACCTCCTGGAAAATCTTAAAAACCAGCAGCAGGCCGGCGCCCTCTCCAAAAAAGCGGCGGAAGGCGCTGCAGCTTTCATCAAACTTTTTGAGACTCTCTCCGGCTGCTTTGACGAAAACAAAGCACTTTCAGACTTTATTGAAAGAGTTATCCGTGATTCCAGCCTGGACGAATATCATAAGGCCGGCGACGAAATTGAAGGAACTACCCGGGTTCAAAACCTTCAGGAGCTTGTAAATACAGCGGTTCCTTATAAGTGCACAATGGAAGGCTTGCTTCAGTTCCTGGACGCAATCAACCTGGACCGCACCCTGGATGCCGAAAATCAGGCAGTTGGCGACAATGCCGTAACCCTCATCACCCTGCATAACACAAAAGGTCTTGAATACAATAAGGTTATAATTACCGGTCTTGAAGAAGGTGTTTTCCCCCGCATGGAAAAACAGGGTGCCGAGCTTGAAGAAGAACGCCGTCTTTTCTATGTAGGAATTACCCGAGCCCGTGACGAGCTTTACGTTACATCAACGGCCAAGCGCTGCCTTTACGGCCGCTGGGATTATATGCGCCCAAGTCCTTTTATTAAGGAAGCGGCCGAGGCCTTTACGGTAATCGGCCAGGCACCTTTCGGCTTTTCTGTCCGTAAAGCTTCCCCATACGGCCAGTTCGGCCGCGACGCCTCGGCCTTCGGTGGAGCAGGCGGCGGAGAAGCCGGAGATTCTGAAGATCCCGACCTTATCAACAAATGGAAAAAAGGCACCCACGTCTACCACGACGACTACGGTGACGGCGCAGTAACAGCCGCCTACAACAATTCCGGCGAGTTTGTAATAGAAGTCCAGTTCTCAAACGGCGGAAAAAAGAAATTCCTGCCTAAATATCAGAGTAAATCACTGGAAATTATTCGTGATTAAATGGATTGTACCGTCATTGCGAGGAGCGAAGCGAACTGGCAATCCATTTTATTAGTGAATAATAATTATTTATAATGACAAACCCTCTTTTTTCATCTATAATTAAATAGCCCAAAAAGTTTATAATTAATAATTATTTAAAAATATAGTTTTTAGAGAGAGAATATGCGAATAGGGCTTTTAATAGATTATGTTGTCTCAGAGTATGCCGAGCGAATAATTCGTGGGGTTTCGCTTGCCTGTCAGGAAAAATCTGCAGAACTAATCGTTTTTACAATCGGAAAACTTCAGGATTTCAGCGGCAATTTTGACTATCAGAATGTTGCCGTATCTTCATTTGTTTCTTCAAAAAATCTGGATGGTGCCATTTTTATTTCCGGCACAATCATGCATTCCCTCAATAAAAATGAGGTTGCTTCTTATATTAAATCTTTCAGACCACTTCCGGTTGCCAATATCTCAATGGAAATCCCTGGCATCCCTTCTGTAATTGTAGATAATACTTCAGCCTATCAGTCAATCATAACTGAACTTGTTCGCCGCCAGCATTGCAAGAAGTTTGGAATTCTTGGAGTACGCGGCAATTCTTCAGAAGTAAAAAACCGAATCAAAAATATCAAGAGCTATCTCGCTCAGGAAGGAATTCCGGAAGATAACATTACAGTCTGGAAATCAATTTTGAGCTACGGACCGGCTCTGGAAGACCTGCGTTCAGTTTATAAGGAAACCGGCATTTTTGATTATGACACTATTATCTGTATGAATGATGAAATGGCCTTTGCTGCCATGGACTTCTGTATGGAAATAGGTCTTAAGATTCCTGAAGATGTTGTAGTCCTTGGCTTTGATAATCTTGTTAATTCAGATATCTGTATTCCAACCCTTTCAACCATTAAACAGAATTTTGAAGGGCAGGGCTATCTTGCAGCAATGAATCTGATTAAGGAAATTAATGGAAAGGCTGTTGATAAGCTTTCGGTAATGACAGCAATTCCTGTGATGCGTGAATCTACCCGTCGAGTTCCATACAATAAGGCTGCAGCACATGCAAGAAATTTTGAATTCGAATCTGAAGAAACTAAGCCATTTTTGAGAACTACTTCCGGAACTGAATGGTACAGAAAAAAGGGTGAGTTCTATCAGACTACAAACTTCTATACTCAGATGCAGTCTGATATGACTTATGATCAGCTTCGCAGCAGAATTAATGATGATGTCCGTTCTTTTGGAATTTCTGCCTGCGCAATTGTTCTTTATGATAAGCCGATTGAAACTCCGGTTCCTTTTGAATATTTCCATCTGCCAAAGAATGCCCATCTTTTTGCCGGTTATGATGATAAAACCCGTTTTGATTCAAACCTTGAAAAGAGTCAGATAAAGTTCAGCCCTAAAGACGAAATGCTGCCAGATGGAATTCTTCAGATTGATTCTGAAGGGGTAATGGTTTTTGCGATTTACCACAGTACCCTGCAGTATGGTTATATTGTAATCCGCCCTGGTAATTACGATTCTATTATCTATGATCTTTTTGTAAAGCTTTTGTCTTCTACAATTGCTTCGGTTTATTCCTTCTCTCTGGCTCACAGTGAAACTTCCCGTGTTCGTAAGAAGATTGATGAACTCGACCTTATTGCAAGTACAGATGAGCTTACCGGTCTCTATAACCGCCGCGGTTTTTATTCTTTTGGTGAAACAACCCTTAAGTTTGCAAAGGCAATGGGGCAGAGTGGAATTATCCTCTACTGCGATATGGACGGCCTCAAGAAAATTAATGATACCTACGGCCACGAAGCAGGCGACCGGGCAATTCTTGCTGAATCAATTATCTTAAAAAGTAATTTCCGTTCAAACGATATTATTGCCAGAATTGGTGGTGATGAGTTTGCTATTATCTGTCCGGGGCTTACAAAAAAGGCCCTTAAGCATATCCACGAACAGATTGACGAAGACTGTCGTATCTGGTCTGGCGGAAATGAACAGGGCTTTTCTCTTTCTATAAGTATTGGTTATGTTTCTTATCCATCTGCAAAAATGGGATATAAAATAACCCCGCTTTTAAGCGAGGCTGATGCATTGATGTATATGGAAAAACGTACTAAGAAGTCAAAAAAATAAGCGTCATTCCGAAACGATAATCGTCATTCCGAACTCGTTTCGGAATCTAATTCCAGTCGCGCTGAATGTAGGTTGCGCGCGGGCGGGCAATAATTCTTACACGGCGGTTCTGGGCGCGGCCACTCTCAGTTGAGTTGTCGGCAACAGGCATTGTTCCACCGAAGCCCTTGTATGTGAAAATCTTTTCGTCCAGTCCTTCATCAATCAAAGCAGACATAACGGTTCTGGTTCTTTCAATAGAAAGATTCAACTGACCTACCGGTTTTCCTACGTCGGCTGTGTGTCCTTCAATCAGAATAGAATAACCTTCATCTTTAAGAATCTCTTTAAGCTTTTCTGCAATGAGTTCGATGCGTCCTTTTTCATCCGGAAGAAGTTCAGGCGAGTCAGGATAGAAGCGGAGGTTTACATCAAACATAAAGCCAAGGCTTGTATCAGAAATTGTTACGCCCGGAATCTTATTTTCATAGAAATACTGTTTAACGGCTTCGTACTTAACATAGTAAGAAGGAGTCTTTTCAGGTACGGCAATATCATAAATAAGATTGCTTTTATCAAGAAGAATTACGACTTTGCCTTCCTGCAAAAGTTTAATGTTTTCAGGTACGGTAAGAATCTTGAGGGCGTCGCGATGTTTGATAATAGGGTCTGTGCGGTTGCGGCCGTAAACCTGAGAAGCCTTTATGTAAAGGGGGTCTGAACCTACACGGTCTTCGTATTCTGAAATATCATCTGAATAATGATAGCCCACAAGACCTTTTGAAGTTACTGTTGCTGGATCTACAATGTTTTTCTCGTAAATGCTGTTCATCTGGTCATCCCAGATCTGCGGGAAGAAGCAGGCATAAACCTGGCTCTTTACATATTCTCCGTGAACCGGGAAAGCTCCGCGGGCATCAATGATAATTCCGCTGAAGGCTCGTGAAGGTACTGATTCAATAGGCTTCTGAGGATTATACGGATAATTGTGGCGGACAAGAAGCTTTCCGATATCATTTACATTTGTAGAATTAGTTGTCTTGAGATAATTGAGGTCTTTAGAAAAAACATCCGGAGTTTTATGGCCGCCCATGATAAAGCTGTACACCTGATCCAGAGAGAGGTCTTCATTAATTACTGCTTCTGAAAGATCGTTTTCCGAGTTCTCAAAAAGCGAGAGCAGGGGAGGCTGAATCAAAGGAAGCATCTTTGACTTGATATAGGTTGAGGCAACCTTCTTGCCGGAAGGCATCTGGATGTCGGCTTTTTTTGCATCAAGAGAAATCTTTGTTACAAACTCTTTTGTTATCCAGTTTATAGAGCTGATTGCTTCTATTTTAGTGTCGTCCTGCTGACTTGTCTGTGCTAAAAGCGGAGTAACTGTTAATAAAATGACACCTGCGAGGGCAGATAATGTTTTGGACATAATGATATACCTCTATATCAGAACATCGGCTTATTTTGAAGGAATATAAAGTATTTTTCCTATTTTAAGAATTGCGTTTTCTTTTATACCGTTAAGCTCGCAGATTGCTGAAACGGTAGTTTTATACTTGCGTGAGATAGACCATAGGGAATCTCCTGCCACAACAGTATATTTCAGCGGGAATTCAACAGGCGTCATGTTTGCAAGGGCATCTTCTGCAGACTGTTTCATGCCCAGAGGCAGACGGATATCACTTGCTTTTGATGGATGGGTCATGCCCAGAGTATAAGAAGGATTGAGCCTTTTAAGAGTTGCAGAATCCATCCTCATTTCCTGGGCCAGCTGATTGAGGGAGTAGGCCTTTTTTACTGTTACGTAATCAAAGTTGCCGTTCTTTTCATTTTCCAGCAGTTCGTATTCTTCCTTATGGTCTGGAATATCTATTCCGTAATATTCGCTGTTAATTGCCAGGTCTGCAATTGCAATGAGTTTTGGAACATAATCTGAAGTCTGCTTTGTGAGGTAGCCGTGTTCTGCCAGATACCAGAAGTCTTTTACGCCGCCGGCCTTTTTAATCGCCTTGTTCATAGCTCCAACGCCGCAGTTATAGGCTCCAATGGCAAGAAGCCAGTTGTTAAAAACATTGTAATTATCTGTAAGCTTTTTCAGGGCAGCGTCTGTAGACTTCCAGGGGTCCAGTCTTTCATCGACAAAATCATTGAGGGTAAGGAAGGGCCATACGCTGTTTGCCATAAACTGCCACCTACCGCTTGCGCCGGAACGGGATTTTGCGTTTGTCTTATAGTTTGATTCAACCACCGGAAGATATTCCAGCATTTCG
>JAEEGL015454680.1_pt1 | contig 11677 bp, 8 predicted proteins | sample 9134231 | NCBI WGS metagenome assembly JAEEGL01 (sample SAMN16246548, study PRJNA631951) | gut metagenome | biome: gut microbiome; feature: rumen; material: fiber-attached | host: Bos | place: Iran: Karaj | collected 2018-10 | reverse complement strand
TATACCTCCATCTCGTGGTTTTTGGCTTACAGTTGGAGGGTTATTACTTATTCCACCACCTATTGGATTTTGACGAGTATTTCCTCCTTGATTACTTGGTATACCTCCATCTTTTGGTTTTTGGCTTACAGTTGGAGGGTTATTACTTATTCCACCACCTATTGGATTTTGACGAGTATTTCCTCCTTGATTACTTGGTATACCTCCATCTCGTGGTTCTTGACTTACAGTTGGAGGGTTATTACTTATTCCGCCTCCTACTGGTGAGCCAGATACTCCTCCGGTACCACCTTCACTTGGTGGATTATTTTCTTTTGGTTTAACTATAATACCTGGATTATTTGGTTTATCTTTTGGTTTTTCATCTGATGGAGTACTTGGGGTTTCGCCTTTCTTAGTATCTTTAGGACTATCATCACCTTCATTTGGTGGTGGTGGTGATGAAGTCGGTTCTTCTGGTACATCTTTTGGATCTTCGTCTGGTGGAGAACTTGGGATTTCGCCTCCCACTTCTGATGTCGTGCCATCAGGGTTGGTTTTCGTCTCTTTTACAAGATTCCCGTTTTCATCATATTCCCATTCATATATTGTGCCATCTGGGTCGGTTCGCGTAGTTTTTATTTTGTTTCCGTTTTCATCATATTCATATTCCCATTCCGTTATTGTGCCATCTGGGTCGGTTCGCGTAGATTTTATTTCGCTTCCGTTTTCATCATATTCCCATTCCCATTCCGTTATTTTGCCATCTTGGTCGGTTCGCGTAGTTTTTATTTTGTTTCCGTTTTCATCATATTCATCTTCCCATTCCGTTATTGTGCCATCTGGGTCGGTTCGCGTAGTTTTTATAGTGTTTCCGTTTTCATCATCTTCCCATTCCGTTATTGTGCCATCTGGGTCGGTTTGCGTAGTTTTTATTCTGTTTCCGTTTTCATCATATTCATATTCCTGTACACGACCCCCAGAAGTTAAACAATACAAAATGTTTCCAGAAGCGTCACAAATAGAAAGTACATTATCATCTATTTTAATTCTACTCCTATGTGTATCTACATTTTCAAATAAATCATTTATCATTTGTTCTAATACATCCATCGACGCTTCTTCTGCTTTATCATACATTTGAAGAGAAAACCTTGCCAATTTTGGTGTGTTTTCTAGATTGTTATCAATAACTTCAATTAAGTCATATGTACTATCATCCATTTTGTCATACTCAATTCTTAATTCACCATCTATATATGGTGCTGGACAATCTGGAAGGCTTAAGTAACATTCACTTGATAAATTTGATATTTTATCACATATATCTATTGCTTCTTCTAATTTTTCTCTATTTACTATTATTTTTCCCATTTTATCACCATCAATTATTACGTTTATTTCTTATAATAAATCTCTTATATCTATATCCTCATCATCTGGATCTTTTTTTTCTTCTTCCTTTTTGTTTTGTTCTTCTCTTGCCTTGGCTTCGGCTTCTAACCTTTCATCTATTTCTTTAGCTTTTACCGTTAATTGAGATGATATCGAATTTCTTTTATTTATGACTTCATCAATCCTAGGTTTTTGATTATCATAATTCTTTTTTATATTATTAGATATAGCATCATCATTATCGGCTAATAAATCTTTAACTTCATTCATGTTATTTTGTATATTATTCATCGTAGAAACTACTGTTTCTGTTTCTGATTGATATTTACTTGCTTGTTCTTGATATTTTCCCATCTCATCCACCAACTTTTCTATTTATTATATTATGGGCTTCGCTATATTCTTTAATTGCCACATCTAATTTATTACTTATTTCAAAATTATCTTTTTTAAGTTCTTCTTTTTCTTCTTCTAACTTTGTATTAAATACTTCTTTATATTTATTAGCTGATTTTGATATCATAGCATCACCATATTCATCATTCAATGCTGCCATCTTTTCTATTAAATCTTGTAATTTTTCATTTGACTTTTTGTAGTTATTCTTAAATTCATCAAGTGTTTCTACTGTTACTTTTACACTACTCATCTTTCTCTCCTTCAGGATTCAATTTCTTAAACTCATTTGTTATTTCTTCTACTGCTTCATTAAATTTTCCTGTTAATTCATTTAAAAAAGTTATTAGAATTATCATCTTTCCTGCATATACAAAATAGTTTGATGTTTTATTATCAAATTGTTCCTTAAACATTTTTCCTGCATTACTTTCCCATACTAGATTTTTTTTATAACTCTTCATAATGCTTATCTCTTGCATAAATTCTTTTAAATATGATGTCATCTTTTTTACGTACTCGTTTATTCTTTCTTCATCAATTACAATATTCTGCATTCTTCTCTCCCATTATTACACATTTATTATAATATATCCTAAATGTCAATACAATAAAATTGATATATATATTGAATTATTTTACATGGTATTGTCTTAATTTATATAATGTTAGAAAACAAAAAAGAGATTACTCTTTTTTTTGTTTATATTCTATTAGTTCAATCACATTCACTATCTAAAACTAGTAATATTTGGTATTTATTATCTCTTTTTTTCTACACCTAACATCATATTATAAAAATATGTTTCAGAAACTATATAATTAATATTTACATTAAATTATTTATATATTATTAGGATTAAAGTCAACTTCTATTCTAATTTTATTATTACTTTTATAGTGATCTATTAAGTCTCTAAGTACTGTTAATAAATTATCTTCATTCTTATATTTAATTAATATACCAAAACGACAAATATTATTTATTTTAAATGGTGTACAAACTGATGGACCTAATATTTCAAAATTAGGTAGTTTTGATTTTAATAAGTTTGTTATTCTATTAACTTCTTTTGATAAATATTCATAATCTTTGGATTTAACTATAACATAAGATAAATAAAAGTATGGTGGATACTTACTATCACGTCTTATTCTCATTTCTTCATTATAAAAGTTTATATAATCATTTTTACTAGCAAGATTAATGGCATAATGATCACTATTATATGTTTGAATAATGACTTCACCAGGTTTCGTACTTCTTCCACTTCTTCCTGATACTTGTGACAAAAGTTCAAACGTTCTTTCAGGACTTTTATATGATGGAATAAATAAACTTGTATCGGCATTTATGACACCAACAAGAGTTACATTAGGAAAATCAAGTCCTTTACTAATCATTTGTGTTCCAAGAAGAATATCATACTTTTGATTTTTAAAATCATTAATAATCTTTTCATGACTTCCTTTTTTAGTTGTAGTATCAAGATCCATTCTAACTACTCTGGCGTTAAATAAAGATTTTATTTCTTCTTCTATTCTTTCGGTTCCTGTTCCACTTTCTTTAAGAGATTTTGTGTGACATGTAGGACATTCCACTGGCTTATTAATAGCAAGACCACAATAATGACATCTTAAAATATCTTTACTTTTATGATAAGTATAACTAATATCACAATGAGGACATTTTAAAACACTTCCACACATTTCACACATGATGCTACTAGAGTAACCTCTTCGATTTATTAAAAGAATAATCTGTTCATGACTCCTTAATCTATCAAATATAGCATTATATAATTTTTCACTAAAAGAAGTTTTATTAATTCTTTTTTCTTTTGTCATATCACATATATTAACTTTAGGAAGAGTTGCATTAACTCTATTTTTTAATACTAATAATTCATATATATGTTTTTGACATTTAGCGAATTGTATAATATCAGGAGTGGCACTTCCTAATAAAAGAGGACAATTATGATATTGACTTCGAACTTCTCCTACACTAATGGCATCATATTTAGGCATATTTTCTTGCTTATAAGTATCAGAGTGACATTCATCAATGATTATTATTCCTATATTAGATAGAGGGGCAAAAATAGCGCTTCTTGCTCCAATTACGATATCTACTTCACCTCTTGTGATTTTTCTATATTCATCATATTTCTCACCATCAGATAAACCTGAATGAAGAATAGCTATTCTTTTAAAATGTTTTCGAAAACGCATTTCAATTTGCGTTGTTAAAGTAATTTCTGGAACTAATAATAAAGCTTGTTTACCTTCTTTTATTACTTTATCAATGATTTCCATATAACATATTGTTTTACCACTGCCTGTTACTCCAAATAATAAATATTTATTATTACTATTTAAATTATCACAAACTTTATTAACAACACTTTCTTGTTCTTCTGTTAAAGTAAACCTTTCTTCTTCTTGTTCTTCTTTTTGATAACGATAATATTCTTCTTTTACTTTTTTAACAATATCTTTCTTTAATAAAGTATCTATGCTACTATTAATCTTTTTTAATTCACTATAAAGTACCTTCTTATGAATTCTTAAATAACTCATAACTTCTTCTTGTTTACTAGTTAACTCATTTGTGTCATTATTAATTATTACATAATCAACATATTTAGTATTATCAATTACTTTATGATTAGCTTTTAAAGCTTTAGGTAACATAACTTGATATGAGCTTATTAAAGTAGACACCGTATCATAACTTATCTTTTTACCAAGCGTTAATAATTCGGAATTTAAAATAGGTTCAGAGTCAACAACATCGATTATTTCTTTAATATCATAATCATCTTCTACACTATCTTTAATTTTTAAAACAAAGCCTTCAAGCTTTTGTGTTGAAAAAGGAACTAGTACACGACATCCCACCAAAACCTCTAAATTAGAAGGAATCTTATATGTAAAAGTTTTATCAATATTAAAATTAGATAGTTCTACTAAAACATCACAATACATAATTCCTCCAATCATTATTATTTTATCATAAAATAAAAAAAAGTTTATCGAATTAGACAAACCTTTTTAATCAAAATCTTTAAGTAAATCCTCAAGCTCTTTTGTGTTTTCTTTATTTAAATCAATCTTTTTATTAAACCAAATAGGTTCTTTAACTTCTTCTTTTTTAACGACTTCTTTATTGGTTTTCTTAACTGCAAGTTCTTTATAACTCTTATGTCTTTTCCTACAATTATTCATCGCTTCTCTAACGGTATCAATATTTAATCTTTGCCATTCACCAGCGATTTTTTCAATCATGTTTTTATCTAGTTTTTTATCGGCTACTTTAAGGACATAATCAATTAAAACATTAACAACCCCTGGTGATAATTTTTGATTTAACATTAAGTTTTCAATTAATCTCTTATCACGATCTGTTGGTTCTTTATTACCTGATACACTACGTAAGAAATCAATGGGACTTACATTTTCAAAAGTGTGTACCATTTTATCTAAGTTACTATTACCACCATCTGGTTCTCTTAAATGTTCTGGTTGAACATTATAAATAAGCGTTGGTAATTTACCATTATTTTCAAATTGATAGTAATCTCTGCACATTCTTCTTAAATCAGATACATCAATCATTCCCTTTTCATTAATAGCATTTCTTACTAAACCTTGCATATTTAAATTATCTATTTTATATAAATATGCTAGATATACAATTAAATCTAAAATATCATTATTAAAACATCTTTCACTAACCATTCCTTTAGGAATACCACTAATAATTAGATTTAAATCAATATTACTATTTATTTCTAATTTTCTTGTTCTACTAGATATAATATTATCATTTGTTAGACTATATCCATTAACAGGAGTATATACTTCATCAAAACTAGTTGTTATATCTTGATAATCTTTAATACTTACATTCTTTATTTTGTATTTATCAACAATATGTTCATATTCTACTTTACCTACATTATTATATAAAACATCATTTAAGATAGGATGATTCAAAAAGAGTCTAGCTTCAAGAGGTGCATATAAAACATATAAATAGTTTTTTATTTCATCTTCTTTATAAAAGGTTTTTAATAAACCAATTGCTTCTAATTTTTTTCTTGCTTCCACAATTGTATCTAAATTAGTCATCATAATACTCATTAAATGATGATGAGTATACTCTATACTTTCAAGTTCTGAAGTAGATAAATCATTATATAAAGTTAGATACAAACTTACAGCCGTAAGTCCAATTATCGGTTGATATAATGATACTAAAACATCTTTAGCTTGTGGTGTTAAAAAAGATCTATTAAATACTTTATAAGTATCTGCTGGTAAGATTGTTCTCATAACTTTCTCCTTAACATTATTATAAAATAAAAGAATAGTTTTGACTATTCTTTTACATTTTATTTCACAGTTAATTCAAGACGCATACGTCGATCTTCATTCATTTTAAGATCGATATTAAGAGCCTTATTAATATCCGTATATTCTTGATAACTTAAATCTTTTATTTCACCATAATATGTTTCATTTTTAACTGTTTCCATAACATATATGATATATGTACCTTTATCTAATTTTTCTAATTCTAATTTAGGTATTGTAACTTCAAACCACGCATATTTCTTATCACAATTATCAATAACGGCAGGACTAATTAAATAATCACCACTAGTTACTTTAGTATCAAAAGTATAACGTTTAAAGGTTTCTTTGTTTTCAAGTACAATACTTCTTTTAATATCATTAGCATTTTTATAAGATAGACCAATATTATTACTTGTTCCTTTTAGATACAAGCCATTACTATTTTTAACTTCACTAATATAATTATACATTGGATCTAGTTTTTTTGGTACAGTTGTACTAATTAAAGAATCACGTACACTAAAGAGAATTGGACTATCTAATGTACCATAATCAACATCAACTAAGAATTCTCTTTCAAATCCTTTAGCTCTTCTTGTCATATCAACATAAGCGATATTTGTGAAATATGTTTTAGCAGCATACTTACCATTAATAACTTTAATATAGATACGATAATCACCATTAGGAAGTTTATCTTTTGATAAATCTAATTCACTCTTGAACCATCCACCACTATAGTTATATTCTTTATCATCATCAAGAGAACTCATCTCATATGGATAATCCTTCCAATTATTTAATTTAAAACTATATTCTTTATTATTGTTTTCATTAACAAAGATTAATTCATGAGTAACACTCTTGTTATCAATACCTTTAACTCCCATGAAACCACTTACTACAAAAGTATTATCTTTTTTGTGATTAAAGGAATCAAACATAAATAAACTATTAGCAGAAGTATATTCATAAATATTTACAGTAATTGTTTTGGTAACCGTATTTTTATAAGAATCTGTTAATGAATATGTAACACTATAATTACCTTTTTTATTTACATTAACATTATTACTAACTACTTTAATACTACTAGTAATATTACCATCTTCAAGATCAGCACCCGTTACTCCACTTAATGGATTAAAAGTAGATCCAACAGGCATACTCTTATCACTAGCATTTATTACTGGTGGATTATCTCGATATAATACTTCAACTTTGATACTTTTTGTAACCGTATTACTATAAGAATCTGTTAGAGAGTAAGTAACATCATATGTTCCCATCTTTTCAACATTGATATTATTACTTATAACTCTTATTCTTGAAGTGATATCACCATCTTCAGTATCAGTTCCTGTTACCCCTTCTAAAATATCATATTCATCAAACATATATATTTGTTTATTAGATGCATTTATTGAAGGAGCTTTATCATTTAAATTAGTTCGATCTTTTGTAAATGTTATATTACCAGTTGTTGAATCAAGATAACCATATTTAATACTACCACTATTTTGAATTTGTAATTTTAAATATATTTTATTATCACGTGTTTCATATGACACTATTGGTATTTGATTATTGGTATAAATCTTTAAATTTTCTTTTCCATCAATACTATCAAGAGATGAAATATAACTACCTTCTTTATCAATAGACACTTTTAATAAATCACGATTAACTATTTCAACATTTTTACCACTTATCCAATGTTTTTGGAAAGTACCATAATTAGTTACAACTAAATAATTAACACCATCTTTTTCTTTAGCTTCTTTAATAATTGTTACAAAAGAGTTTTTAACTAAAGTACCTTTTTTGGTTAAAAGAGTTGATGATGTATAAAAATCAGTATCTTTAATTAAATAACCAATTTTATAATTTGTTTCTTTACTAGTACCCATAAAAGTATAAGTAAAATCATCAACATCTTTCTTTAATAAAGCTGGTGAATTATACTTATTATTTGTTTTAGTAGCAGTATTAGCTTTTATAAAATAACTAGAGTGAACATACATTACACCATTCCAATTATATTTAGGATAACTAGAACTAGAAGAGATTTTATTTCCATTATCATCAATATTTAAATCTGATTGTACTTTATACCATACATCACTATTATTTACTTTTTCACCTTTAACTTCTTCTAAAAGAACAAATGGTGTTCCTGCTGCTTTAATTGTTTGAATAGCAGTTGATGATGTATTAGCTTCTTTTCTTGCTTTAATATTGGTACCATTAGAAATAATAATTTGATAATAGTTATAATCTTTCATACCATTATCACGGTCAAATGAATAATAATAACTTGCTGCTTTCTCTCCCCAATATACATCACTTGCATAAGCTCTATTCATACCGGTTTCTTTATTACCAAAATGACTACCATTATAACGCCAATCAGTTGGTTCTGCATAACCATAGTTAATATATGAATAAGCATGATAATCAATGTTATGAGATACTGATAAATAAACACTTGCTGATGAAAATGGTGTTGAATCATATGCCGAATGACCAAAAACATTATTTTTATATCTTGCGATTTGACTAGTACCTTTTGCTGATTCATTAAGAGATAGACTAAGCATTGAAATCGCATTAGCACCATACTTTCTTTCACTATCCATAAAACTATCAGCTTCACCATAAAGAACAGAATAATTTGTTACTTTTTGTTTACCATAAATACTACCAACAAACTTTAATTGATTACGGAAGTATGCATCAACATCATCAATTGTATAATTACTTCTTGTTCTATGTGGAAGATATTGATAGTAATTATAATATGGATTACTCTTATTAATACTACGATTATATTTATTATCACGATAATCATCAATTAAAGAATATAAACTATTATAGAAATAATTACCATCATAACTATAATAAGATCCCGCACTAATATTACTTGGTTTAGGTCCAAGTCTTAATGACATTTGACTATAACCACTCTTTTGAATATTACTTGCAAAATAATGATATACATCACTACTAGTGATTTTATAGTATGAAGTTGTTTTTACCCAAGAAACTGGAACTACAGCAATAACATCACCAGCTTTTATCCAACCACGATCACCACTTATTTTAATTTTATATGAACTATTTGTATTATCATATTCAATCATCGCTGCATCAGTGCCCCCATATGATGAACTATTATTCATATAGTTATCTTCAGTATCTGCTTTATGAGTTGAATATGGGTAAATATTAGTTGTTACACTACTTCCACGGTCTAAATATAGTAAAGCATATTTGGCATCCACAATTTTAGAATTAGTAACACTTTCATTAATGATTATTAAATCCTTTTCACTATTAGTAGACATACTTGATTTTGCTGATAAATAATCTTCATGACAGGTAACTGTTTCAATACTACCATCACTTTTAGCAATGGCAAGTTCATATTTAGGACATACTTTTCTTCCTGTTAGATCTTTACTATCATGCGTTAATGCCGAAGCATTAGTGTACAAAAAAAGTGACATAACAAAAGAAATAATTATTATTATTTTTTTCATTATATCACCTACTTTCTTTATTATATTATATCAAAGATATAATATGAATACTTTACCATAGGCAAAATACGTAAATTTTTTTTGTAAATATTTGTAAACTATTCAGGAATCGTAAATTCTTCTAATTTACCATCTTCAGTTAATATTTTATTAACCGATTCTGATACTTCTTTTAATTTTGTATCACATTCTTTTGATAACTTATAAGCTTTATTAAACTTTTCTAAAGCATCATCAAGCGCTACATTACCACTTTCAAGATCATGAACAATTTGTTCTAGTTCTTTAATGTTCTCTTCAAAATTTATTTTTTCTTTCTTATCTTTCTTTTCCATTATTCTCTCCTTTTATATCATTAATAAGTTTATTATTACGATATTCAATATATCTTTGTTCTTGAGGACTTTCAATTTTTACTTTTAAATATTTTTTAGGTAATAAATCAAGATAACTATCAATATCACTACCTTGACTAAAGAATTCTTTTATAAATTGATCAAGATTTATATCACCATTTTTAAAATAAATAGTTGTATCACTACAATCATCATAATTATATAGTTCAAATACATATTCATTCTGATACATTTTATGTCTTAATAATAAATTATTTAGATTCATAAACATTTCATGAACAATAACCTTCTTTTTAGTAACATCATATATATAATGAAAACTAAAGTCTTTATAAAAGATAACGATTGATAATGTTGTAACATTATTATGAACTTTTATTTCAATTAATTCTTTTCCATTATCAAGATCAAATGAGAAATCTTCTAAGTCTTTTATATTACTTACATTTACTTTTGTTCCTAAAGTTTTAATTGGATATAAATCACTAATTGTAAAAATTAAATATTCTAAATAATCAAGATCAATTTTATCAACTTCTTCTTTAGTTAATTTTTCTAAACCATTAATGATCATTTTCTTTCTCCTTGATATCAATTACTTTACTAACTAATACTCCATCATATAACTCACTATTAATCGTATTATCAAGAGATACATCTTTAATACTACGAATGGGATTATTATTAACTTTTGTAATAGAATAACCTCTTTTTAATGTTGTTATAGGATTTAATACTTCTAGTTTACTCAAAAGATTAACATATCTATTTTTATTATCATCAATATTTTTATTAATAGATAATTTAAGTCTTTTAACTAAATCATTATAGTTATAAGCTTTATCAATAAATAACATTTGAGGATTTTTAAAAATAAAACTACTTTTTAATTTATTTAATCTTTCAGTATTAAAAGTAATAATATTATTAATTACCATTATTAATCTTTCATATAAATGATCAAAGTTTTGTTCTAACTTTTCATATAAAGACATTGGATTTTTTAAAATATAACTTTCTTGATATCGTTTTAAGATTTGTCTATCATTTTCAATAATATTTAAAATAGCTTTCGTATTACGTTTATTCATTTGATTGAAATAAACAAGTAAGTCTTCTCTTGATGGTACAGCCATCTCAGCTGCTCCTGTTGGGGTTGGTGCTCTTAGATCAGCTACAAAATCACTAATTGTAAAATCAATTTCATGGCCAACACCACTTATTATTGGTATTTCACTATCATAAATAGCACGAGCAACAATCTCTTCATTAAAAGGCCATAAGTCTTCAATAGATCCACCACCACGACCTAAGATAATGACATCCAAGGGATAAGTATTAGCTAGTCTTATCTTTTTTACAATATCATCTTTTGCTAGTTCTCCTTGAACAAGAGCTGGAAAAAGGATGGTTTCACATAAAGGAAATCTTCTTTTAATTGTTGATAAAATATCACGAATAGCTGCTCCTGTTGGTGCTGTAATAATACCTACTCTCATAGGGATCTTAGGTATAGGCTTTTTATGTTCTTCTCTAAATAAACCTTCTTTTTCTAACTTTTCTTGTAATTGTTTAAAAGCAAGATAAAGGTTACCTAAACCATCTTCCATCATATCAGATACATAAACTTGATAATTACCTGTT
>JAEEGL015377746.1_pt1 | contig 11677 bp, 6 predicted proteins | sample 9134231 | NCBI WGS metagenome assembly JAEEGL01 (sample SAMN16246548, study PRJNA631951) | gut metagenome | biome: gut microbiome; feature: rumen; material: fiber-attached | host: Bos | place: Iran: Karaj | collected 2018-10 | reverse complement strand
TTTAGATAACTAAAGATCTTCTTGTTTCTTAACAAAATCTCAGCAGAATAAGATGTATTTTCAATTTTCTAGATTCATTAATTCTAGTAATTCATCATCTGTCACATTATATTCTCAATTTTTATTATCAAAGATTGTTCGATTACCGTCAATTTTTCTTAATACAACAAAATGAGAACCTTTATCCTTTTTAATAGGAACTATTGCATAAAAATTATTTGATAGTAATTCATCAATAAGATCTAGAGAAATTTCATTGCATCAAAATTTTCATCACTTACTCATATAACTATATAGCTCTTCTCTATACTCATTAGCAATTTCTTCCTCTTCTTGTGAATTAAGATTTATGAATAATTCATTATTTTCATGAACTATTAAGACATTTGGAAATACTTTTAATAATACTTTACCAATTTTAGGTAATATAGAAAACTCTGGATAATATTCAGAAAAGATAGATTCCTCATCGTAGTTAACTTCTGAGCCTTTATCATTCAGTATTCGATTAATTGAGTAATTTCAGCAATCCATTTCAAATAGTTAGTTTGTAAATACTAATTTAGAACATTTAATTCTTTTAGAATTGATTCATAACTTGTATAATCTTCAGGATATTTGCTCTTCAAGAATTCTTTTAATAACTCTTGCCATCATCAGAATGACTGTAGTTTTTCTTCATCAGGTTTTCACAATTTTTCTAGTAGATCATTCATTTGAGATGAATCTTTCTTTAATCTAAAATCAGTTAATTTTTCTCTGAGTTTAGGATCTAAGACTTCATCAATTTTATCATAATCAAGGTCTTTTACTTTTAGTGTTAGAGAAACATTATTTATAGATAACTCAGGGACCTCAAATTCATACAATTTAAGCTGATTTGATCATTCGAAAATTGATTTTAGATTTTGAGTATATTGTCTATAGATACTATTCAATTGTTTTTCAGCTGTTACTCATATATTCTCAGTCTCTATATAATGAATTGGCTGTGAAGCATAGAATGAAAACTTGTTTTCTGAGTATTTAAAACATCATTTTAATTGATTAGATTCCAATGAAGATGTAGGCCAAACACTTCATGTACAGAGATAGTTCTTATGAACGAATGGAGCGTGTAAATGTCATGAAATTAAAGTTAAATCAGGATTTTTAAGTAATTGTTCAGAAAGTGCGATATCTTTATATGCAAATTGTGAACGATATCATGGAAATTTCTGTTTATTGGTATAGTAATGATGGATTATCGTTAATTTTCATTCTTTTTTGATATATCAGTTCACTAATTGATTTATTTTTCATGAAAAAACTTCGTTCTTATCTTTAGATTCTTGAAGACTTTCAGTAAACATATTTTTTCAATCTTGGTATACATTATAATCTGATTCATTTAAATTTAAACAGAATGGTAAGAAAAGGACTTTCTCAGAATCAATTGTTGTTAATCGTGGCTTTGTTATAAAATGAATTGTTCATGTTCATTCTTGAAGTAAATCGAAAACTTTTTTACCTTCTTCAAAAACAAAATTCTCTCAAAGCCAATCATGGTTTCATGAAAGTATATAGACTGTTTTTCATTGTTTATAAAGTTCAAGAAAAAGTTGAAACAATTCTAGAAGTGCTGTTCTATCATAACTAAAGTGATATACGTAATCTCATAGGAATACGATATTATTTTCCTCTGGCTTAGAATCAATAAAGTCTCTTAACTGAGTAAGTACTTTATCTTTTATTTTAGCTGATAGATGAATATCTCAAATTAATAACATAGCAATTTATTAAGCATAAATATAAACTACTATATAAAAATTATTTTTATGTTCAAGAAAACCATTAAAAGAAAAAGCCAGATGAAATAATCACCTGGCCTGTAGAGAAAAATAAATATTGGCTACACGACTTTTTTCTGGCTAATCTGGTTAAGAATAGCAGCGACACGCCGATTACTCTCAGCCTTAGACTCAAGTCCGAGAAGACTGCGGCGTCTCTGTTCACGTCTTTCTTTCTCTCTACGAACTACTCTCTTTGCAGCACTACGGGCTGCCTTCTTCTGGATAGGATCTTTCCTCATAAAATCTTTTATTTATATTTGTTTTACAATTAAGCAAGCTAAATATAAACAAACGAACAGCCATATTCAACATAAAATTAGGATTTTCTTAAGATTTTTTGTTTTTCTTTAAGTTTTTTCTTCATATAATATACATTACTATTCATGGAATAAATCATACAACTCAGGTATATATTAATATCTCTAATAACTTTTCAATTATTTTAGCAATTGCATATGCTAAAGTTCATTCTCAATTACAATGAACTAAATTATCGATTTCATCAAGCCAACACATTGATCAAATACCAGCGGTCATAAAGATTGTTTCTGCTATATACCAAATAACAAAAGAAACAGGTAGTATTAACATTAAAAATAGTCATCGATTTTTTAGATAATGATACTTTTTTTCTATTTTCATAATTACTAAGAACTATATAAAATCTTTTAATATATTCTATAATCACATTTCTTCGTTTATAACTTTTTTCACCATTTCTTCTTGTTGTTTCATTTCATCTGGTTCAGAAACAACCGCTTTTGATTTAGGATCTAGAATTTTTTCCAAAGCTTTTTTAAAATCTCATGAACTATTATAATCAACAAATATTTGTCTTGCATCTCTGTATGAAACTTCATATATAAGAGGTTCGTCAGCTCAATAAAGCTCTCTTAGTTTTGTAAAAATATTTAATAGATGATTGATATTTATAACTAATTCATATATTTTTTTCTCTTGGGCATTTGTTGGAGCAGCTTCTCAACGGGTAATATATTTATCATAAAGCATTTCAAATTCTTCATAAGACATTTTCTTCAAAATAGAGCTTGTGGTATACTTTGAAATTTTAAATGCTTCATTTAATTCTGATGGGTAAGTAATTTCATATATTCTACCTCTGTTGACCATTGGATTTGTCATTGCATCATACATATTTCTCGTTCAGAGGAATAAACAATCAGGATTAGCTTTTATTGTTCATAATTGTCAATGGTACACAGATCTTCAACTATCAAATAATGAGTGAAGTTTTTCAACACACTGAGCATTTAATTTATCTATTTCATCAAATAAAATAATTGTTCATGGTTTTTGCATCAATTTAACCCAATCGGCTGGTTCATAACTAAGATCTCATTTCTTTAATGATGGAGCAAAGAACATGTCATTTGGATCCATTTTACTACATTGAACTCTAATAATTTCCCTATTAGTTACCTGCGCTAAAAATTGACACATAACTGTTTTTCAAAGTCAAGGTCATCATACAAGAATTTCAATACCACCGTGTTGTTTCTGATCAACCAACCTTGCAGATAAATTTTTCAAAACTTCTTTTTCTTCATCTAATACAATATAATCTGGGTCATATGGAGGTACTTTAGATCTTGGATTTAATTTTTGTTGTTTAATAAGTCTTGATATTAAATGTTCTGTATAAATCATATCACCGTACTTATTTCTAATATTCTGAATCTTACTTAATATTTTCTTTTTTTCTTCAGATGCTCCTTCTTTATCATTTCAGATTGATGAAATTTTTCTTAATTCTTTTATTAAGCCATAATATTTTTCTCCTACTCAGTCTTCTTTCCAATCATATAATAATTCTGCATAATTATCAAATTCATCTTGATCCATATCAAATTTAATTTTTTTTCATCTTATACGAACTCATCCGTATTTCTGGATTTCTTTTAGATATAATGACTTATCATATTCATGAGTTTCTCAGTTCATTAATTTTACTACCATACTAATTTTTCAATCTGGTCTTTCTTTTCATTCGATTTTCCAATCGATTTTTTCTGATCAATCTTCATTGTAATAAAGAAGTGTATCAACTCAGTATGAATCTAGGTTTTGAATAACTCATTTAGATTCTTCTCATCATAATCTTAGCTTAAATATTCTTTCACTAAATATTCTATCCAATTCTAGATCTAACTTTTGTGCATCAGAACTTGGCAATTCTGATAATTTTTCTTTAATTTTTAGAACAAGAGGATCTGACTCCTTAATTTGTTCCACGACTTCAATAACTTCAATATCATCAATTGTTTCTCTTACTTGCTGAATATCTTCTTCTATATCTTTCTTAAGACTGTCAATTTTACTTTGGGCTTCTTTTTTTACTTTATCAGATTCAGATTTAATTTCTTCTCTTCTTTTATTAATTAGTTCTTTTAATTTTTTATTATATTTATCTTTAGATTCAGGAGCTAGATTATCAATCATATTTTTTGTTGCCTCATATAGTGGATTGGTATAGATTGTTGAGATATCAATAAGATTCATAATATCATTAAGAATTTCTTGTATTCATTCTAAATTAGTTTCAATTTCAGCCTCACAATCTTCTTTATGTTCTTCTTGGTATTCACTAATTTTCACAGCAACAGCTTTTAATAATTTATCTAATTCTTTATCTTCATCTACTATTCATGCTTGAATATTCTTTCTTTTCTTTTTAATTAACTTTAATTTATCTTGAATTGTAATTAAAGTTATTAAATCAGAAGCTGTTCAAAGTTCATCAGCCAAATCTCAAAGTTCTTCAAAAATATTTTTTAGAACAATTCTATTATTTTTTTCGTTAATTCTTCTATCAACGACTTTCAATAATTCAGGAACTCTACTTAATTTTTCATTCTTTTTAATAATAACATGGAATCATTTTCTGACATTCTGAATTTCTTCTTCAGTTGTTGCTTTATCAAACAAATCTTTTAATGTTAGAGTAGTTCCATTTACTTCTATTTGATTATTCCAAATCCAATTAATAATCTCTTCGTCTTCTTCATTTCATTCATTTGAAATTTCATTATCATCAAGAGAAATTGTTCATGTTCCCAATGAGTCTAATACATCCTTTTTTGTACTATTACGAGCCTTGTTAACTAGAATTTTTTTCATCTGAAATCATCAATTAACATTATTATTTAATGAATTAAGATTTGTATTCAAAATATCTAATTTTCAATTAGTCCTATGTAAAATTAGATTTCCATCTATTAATACATCAACATCAGAGACTCATTCAATTTTTTTAATCTCATCAATAACAGGAGCTCATTCAGCAAATAATTTTTTATGATCCAATATATGTAAATCAGAATTTCAATCATCATCCTCACTTACAATAAATATTAGATTTTTGTTTGCATCTAATGTAATTTTCTTTATTTCTCACAATCATAAATCAATCGCATCATCATCTTTATGGGCAATAATTGCTTGCTTAGTAACAGCATCAACACCAGTTTTTAAGTAAGATTTATAAATATAACTTTTATTACCAACATAAATTTCGTTACTATTAGAAGAAACTTTAAGTCTACAAAAACATGTTCACTCTAATGTTCATTCTGGTGTATTATTTAAACTATATTCTACCTTTCAGTTTCTCACTGAACAAGTAATTTGAGAATTTGTTACACTTTCAGGTTCGCAAAATAAAACAAAAGATTCAGCCATAAATCACTTTTCATCAAATTCCTTTTTATCAACAGAATAAATACATCAATCTTTATTAACGAAAATGTACTTATTATCGTTTTGGAAACACTTGCTTAAATAAAGAAGTGTTCAGCGCACATTATTACATTGTAAGTAGTTATCGCTAAATCTAAAGCTAGGGAACATAGCAAAGAATCTTTCTCTTAATTCTCTTCTGTTATACAGAAGATCACTGTCCTCTCCATAATAGAAACCTAACGACCTCCATAATGGGACTTGTCCTCTAACTCATTTATTTGGTATAACAAGTTTTTCTTGTTGCTCTTTAAAATCTTTTATTTCTTCCAAATTATTGAATAGATTTTCAAATTCTACAACTTGCATAATATTTCCTCATTGTTCTCCTGTTTCCATTTTTTTAATAATTATGATGTAAAAGTTTCTTATTTCATGTATTTTTTAATTCTTTTCTTTAAGTGTGTTTTATGTGCTTCTATAATTTCTTTTGATAGTTCTTTAGAACTTCATGCATATACTGCTCATCAATCTGCTTGGCTACCGAAGTAATAATCAATAAGTCTACTTCGAGAGTTGTTTATATAATAAGCAGTTACTCCAAATCAGCGTCTCTTTAAATCTTCTATCATTGCTTTCAATTCTGGTCTTTGCATTCAGCTGTACAAATCACCATCTCATATAAACGATATATTTCCAAATGATTTTCAGCGATTCTTTTTATATTGTTTTAACATATTCTGATATACATATGATATTGGCTCTCTTGAATTACCTCAAGACTGATGCGCAGCCCTCATTAATCTCGACGGTATAGAACATTTTTTCTTAGATGAGAACTTTTCTCAGAAGCTCATTACTTCATCGATACGATCTCAGAATAAAACAATACTAAACTCTACTTTGAAATGCTCTAATACTTTTGCTCTAATAATTGCTGCTTTAATCGATTCTCTTAAAATAGATCAATAGGAATCAATACTTCACATACTTCATGAGGTATCAATAATAATCGTTTCAAACATATTGATTTCATTATCTTCACGAACCTCATGATTTCTTCTAAATATTAAAGGATCTCATGTCGCAGCAAAATCAGCTAATCTACCTCAATCAATTTTAGGTCAACTACGATAGATATCCTTATCATTCGTTAAAATTTGATATTTAACAGGCAATATTTTTTGCAATTCTCTAATTTGTCTCCTAACTTCTGGTTCAACTTCAGCTTCTAGTTGTTTATATTCTCTGTAGTATCATAATTCTTGTTCTGAAAATCACATTCTCTGCATTTCACTCCTCATTTTTCTTTTTTCTTCAAGGATTTTATCTTTCATAATTTTTGCATATTCTTTAAGTCTCTTTTTGTAATCCTCATCTAGTAAAGAATTTTTTAATGCTTCATCAATTTTATTTTCATCATCTAATTTCTCTATTTCTTTCTTTTCTTCATCTAGGATTTTATCTTTTCAAATTTTATCAACCATATCCTTAGCAAAATCTGTTAATCCAGATTCATCTAAGATATTTTTTATATCTTCTTTTGATTGTGCATTATCTAGCTTATCTAGGACATCTTTCATTGCTTCAGCTTGTTTCATAAGATCATCTTCTTTCGCTTTTTCTACCATCTCATCTAATAATTCTGAAGGTGATTTATTGCTTTCTGAATCATTACCATCTATAAGATTTCATTTACCACTTCCTTGAGAATTCTGTTCTTTATCTTCTCAACTTTTTTTCTGATTTGAATTTTGATTAGATTCTGAATTATTATCAGATTGTGAATCAGATTGTGAATCAGAGTCTGAATTACTTGAATCGCTTGAATCTGACTTTGAATCGCTTGTGTTAGAACTATCTGAACTAGATTCTGAGTTACTTGAATTTGAACTCTCTGAATTAGATTCTGAATTACTTGAATCGGATGAGTCTGAATTATCTGAACTATCTGTTTTCTCTCAAGATTGGTTATCAGACTTCTCTCACTTTGAATCAGATTTAGAATCAGATTTATCTCATTTATTTCACTTATTACCTGTCGGATTATTTTCTCAGAAATTATTATCTGCCTTTGAATCATCATTTTGTGAATCGTTTTGTTCTTGTCCGTTTTCATTACTCTCTTCTCAGTCTTCTTTTTCTGTTGGTGTAGAATCAACCCTTAACCATTTTCAAGAAGCTGAATCCCAGATTTCTGACCAAGCATGACCATCATTTTTAGTTAAGCATGCTTTACCTTCTTTGTTAGTAGATTGAACCATATGACCAACTACTAATCTTGCAGGAACTCATAATTCTCTACATAATGCAACGAATAATGAATTTGCACTAAAACATTCTAGAATTGGAGATTCATCTAGGTGTTTTATATAATTGTTCCTATTTGATTTATTCCTTAGTGTTCATTGAACTTTAGTTGAATACTTTTTATTCTTTAAAATATAATATTTAATAGCTGCAGCTATTTGTTGAGGTGTAGCTCATGATGCTCTTAAATTATCCAATAATTCTTGAGTATCAGGAGATAATGAATCATAGATAATCTTATCACTATCAGCACTTACTGGAGCTTTACAATTTCAATGTTGGTTTAATCAAAAGTTAAAACTAACAAATTGTTTTTCATTAGAAATAAGATACACACATCAATTTTGATCTACTTGGAATTCTGGTACTGATCTTCATGTAGAATGAAGAGTAAAGGTATCAGGCCAAGCTAAATCAGGAAGTGGTATGGCATTAACTCATTTTGTAATCACTCAAGTATATGCGTACTTTTTTGTTCATTCTGGAAGTTTATGAGATAATGGAGATAGAGATTTCCTTTTAGACCAAAGATTTGTTTCTCTATTAAAGTATGATTTTTTTCATTTAGCATAATATCCTAAAAATGGAGGGTAGATTTCAGCGAATCTTGATTGTTCACCCATAGCTTCTCAAATTTCAGAATCTTGAGGAATATATTCATCACTATCCTCAGGAGGAGTTTCAAATTCAGACTTTTTATTTTGCCCTGATTTTGATTTTCAAGATTTTCATTTTTGTCATGATTTTCATCACTTTCATCAACTATTTCAAGATTGAGATCATTGATTTCATTCTTCATCTCAGTCTTCGTCTCATCCATCGTCTTCTGAGCTTTCTGAATTATTATTTCAACTATTATTTCATTCTTGCTCCTTAGAATCTCCTCAATCATTTTCTTCATCTTCAGAAAAATCTTCTTCATCTATCTTTTTAGGGAAATTATCATCATCGAAGACTTCATCAATTTGATCAATTATATCATCCTCTACTTTTTCTCTTTTTTTCTTATTTCTTTTTCTAAAAAGAGACTCGATATATTCCTTAATTTTCCTTATTTTTTCTTTAAATTCATTATTAGAATTATTTGGTCATAGAATTTCCATTTATTTAATTATTTTATAAACACTTAATTATAAATGGAACCTGGTATTTTTGCAAATTTTGAACAATTAAATATCAATAAAAAAGCTATACTAAATTATCTAGTATAGCCTTGTTAATATATCTAAGAAATAACGACTCCTCTACCATCCTCTTCCTCATCATCAACCACCTCATCATCAACCTGAATATCATCAGCTAAATGATGATCATGAACTATGTCAGCTTGATGATGAATATGAGTAACCTCATCATGAATAACTCGATGAAGAGTATGTATATGGATAATAGTTAACAGATTTATTAATATAACTAATTGAGTTAAGTAGAGAATCTAGGTCTCAATTAAAATAAGAGATATCTTCTGGTGTAATATTCTTAATAAACTGTGTTTGCACTCAAAATACAACTGCATAAGGAAGTGCTTTTTCAACGAATAATGGATCTTCTTTGGTTAGAGCTTCAAATTTTTTCTTATCTACCTTCATTAAGAATTCTTTATATCAAAGGCAATGATAATATAATTCATTTCATTTTTCTGTATGAAGTTCTCTATCTCTTGATTTATAAGCAAAGAGAATAAGAATTATTCATATAAAGCAAAACACAATATTTCAAGACCAGACAGGTTTTAAATAAGAATTAATAACAGCTACTACACAAGCATACAGGAACATCCATAAGAACACACTACATCAAACAAAAGTTTTATTCACAGTTTTGAAATCAGACTTTTCTCAAGCTACATAATCAAATTTTGATAAATACCATTTTTCGGCATCAATATATGACATTAATCATTTCTTAGCCTTAGAAACATGTTTGTATAATGAATCAGAATCTTCAGAAAAATGATACTCATCATTACTTTTGAATAAATTATTGAATAACTCTACTTGATATTTTTTTGCTGAACTTGGAAGATCCTTTAACTTTTTAATATAGAATTTTTTATTATTATCTTCTGAGAATATCTTAATATATTTTAATGAAGCTCGTTGATATATTAAAGCTGTGATATCTTTTCCATCTACGACATCATCTATTATTGCTCAAGCTTCAGGTGCATCCATTCATTTTGGAGCATCATACTGGACGATATATTTTTGTTCCTTCGCTCATAAAATCGAATATCTTCTATTCATAAACCAAGTAAACCATCAGCAAGTTAGAAACATTCAAATCAATAATGCCATTGATTGTCGATTATTCAATTCGCTATTATAATAATCTTCTCAAGCTCAAAGAGCATCAAGAGCTCAAAGCAATTCATCATTTAATTCAAATCAAATATCAGGCAAACTTAATCAGAAATTGATATCACCTTTTTCAAACATTCAGCTACCATTAAAATAGAGAACATTGTTTTCACAATAAAGCGATCATCAGTTACTATAGTAATCATCAATATTTATCGTTTGACCTCATACAATAATATCGATATCTTCTCTAAATATTCATGTACATATATCAGAGAATTCGTCTTTTGGAAACTCCAATTCCAACTCGATATTTTTTGAATCTACATTTGTATTAAATATTGGTAATGGTAGGTATATTTTATTAGCCCAATTTTCATCTTCTCAAGTAAATGGTTTAATGAGTCCATACAACGAATATTCAGCAATTATTTTATCATCTCAGCTAAACTCTCTAAGATCAAAATATTGATTATAGTATGTTTCATCATAATCCTCGAACTCAAAAGGTTTTCAATTGATTTTTAATTCGTTTAGTAGCGTAAGTAAATTCTCAGACTTAAACGAAAATTTATATGGAAGCCTTCATTCAAAATATTCTATCGGTTGATATCTTATTAAATCTAATGTATTCCTAAAATCTATACTTCAAGATTTATGTACTACTCAATATACCTTATTATTCTCTACATCATAATCATTAACGTATCATACAAAAAGTGAAGCCTGTTTATCGTGATTATATTCAAAATATCAATTATGAAATTTAATTGCTAAGGTGATTCAATTATATTCAGGTAGCTCTCAGGTATAAATAATTGTAACTTTATTTTCGTCTCGAGAAATCTCTCATGGAAAATCATCAATATTATAATAATCAGTATATCATAGAGAGACAATAAAATCTTCTTTTTTTAATCATGTATAAGGCTTTGGTAAATTTAACTCAACTTTAGAAGATCCAATATCAGAATCTCGATCGTATCAGATAGGATTCCAATAAAGTTCAGAATATCACATTCATGAAAAGTTTCTTATTACTCAATACATTGAATAATCAATATCATATTTATGATCTCAAAAAACTAATTTATCTGCATCTCCGATTCTAATTACTGTGTCTCAATATTCATCATAAGTAGTAAAATTATCACTATTTACATTTATATCGTTGTATAAGACTTGAAATTCTAGATTATCAACAGAATAATACCTATCTAAGATTCTTTCTATTCAGTGCATATTAGAATAAAAATGGGTATCTAATTTTTCATTAACATCGATTGTTCAATCTATTTTAATATCTCACTTAACTTCATAATTTGTTATATCAAAATATGCATTTGATATATTTCAGAATAATAAGAATAAAGGTAAAAGGAATAATGATTTTAGTATTTTCATATGAAAAACTTGATATAAAATTAATTGTTTTATAATGAAGGAATTAGTAAGTTCAATAACAAAATCATTTATTGAAAAGTTGATTAGTTTTTCTATTATATTTTTGTTTATCTTATTATCTGCTTAGGATGACTA
>JAEEGL013489701.1_pt1 | contig 11677 bp, 9 predicted proteins | sample 9134231 | NCBI WGS metagenome assembly JAEEGL01 (sample SAMN16246548, study PRJNA631951) | gut metagenome | biome: gut microbiome; feature: rumen; material: fiber-attached | host: Bos | place: Iran: Karaj | collected 2018-10 | reverse complement strand
GTCGTTGAGCCAGGCGCCGTCGATATGCGCATAGCTCGCGTCGCCCCGGAGCCCCAGGCAGGCGTAGCCCACCGCCGCGCCGTCCGATACCAGAAGATAACCTTCTCCGTGGGCGATGTCGGATTCGATATCCCTGCGGCCGGGATAATCCGGCTCCTGCCACTGGTCCAGCCCCTGCTCCTTCAGATACGCCTTCCCGTCCGCGATAAATTCCATGATCTCATCCAGGGCATCCGCCCCGGCTGTGATAAGCTGCAATCGGTTCACCTCCGCATCAGGTGTCCGGACTATTGTAGCATAAGCGTTTTGCGCTGTAAAGAAAGAAAAGCTCTCCGGAAGGCATCTTCCGGAGAGCTTTTGTTCAAATACGGTTTATTCTGCTTTCGGCTCCTCCGCGGGGAACTCCGGGTCGCCCTCTGCTTTCAGGACGATCTTCCCGTCCTCGGCAGACACGGTGACGGTCTGGCCGGCCCTGATGGTGCCGTCCAGCATCTGCTCCGCGGCGGCGTCCTCCACCATGCTCTGGATGGCCCTGCGCAGTGGCCGCGCGCCGTAGACGGGATCGAAGCCCTTCTCCGACAGAAGATCCAGCGCCGCGTCATCGGCCTTCAGGGTGATGTCCATGGCCGCCATGCGGGCGCCCACGGTCTCCAGCATCTTGGCGCTGATCTCCCGGATATTCTCCCTGGTGAGCTGGTGGAACACCACGGTCTCATCGATCCTGTTGAGAAACTCCGGCTTGAAGGTACGCTTCAGATCGCCCATGACGGCCTCCTTGATGCGCTCGTAGTTCTCGGCTTCCTCGTTCTCGGTGGCGTTGAAGCCCAGCTTCGTGTGCTTCTCGGTGATATTCCGGGCGCCCACGTTGGAGGTCATGACGATGACGGTGTTCTTGAAGTCCACCTTGCGCCCCTGGGAATCGGTGAGGCGGCCGTCGTCCATGATCTGGAGCATGATATTGAACACGTCCTCGTGGGCCTTCTCGATCTCATCAAACAGGATGACGGAGTAGGGCTTGCGGCGCACCTTTTCCGTGAGCTGGCCGCCCTCGTCGTAGCCCACATAGCCCGGAGGCGAGCCGATGAGCTTCGACACCGTGTGCTTCTCCATGTACTCGGACATATCGATGCGGATCATGGCGTTCTCGTCCCCGAACATGGCCTCCGCCAGCGCCTTGCAAAGCTCCGTCTTGCCCACGCCGGTGGGGCCCAGGAACAGGAAGGAGCCGATGGGCCGCTTGGGGTCCTTGAGTCCGACTCTGCCCCGGCGCAATGCGCGGGATACGGCCCGGATGCCCTCATCCTGACCCACGACGCGCTTGTGGAGCTCCTCCTCCATGTGCAGGAGCCGCTCGCTCTCGTCCTGGGTGATGCTCGTCACGGGGATGCCGGTCCAGCCGGAAACCACGGCGGCGATATCCTCGGGGCCGACGCTCTTCTCCCCGTCCTTCTCGTGGCTCTGCCACTCCGCTCGGCGGGCTTCGATCTGAACGTCCAGCTCCCGCTCCCGGTCGCGGACCTCGGCGGCCCGTTCAAAGTCCTGGCTGCGGATGGCCGCGTCCTTCTCCTTGAGGAGGGTCGCCTTCTCCATCTCCAGCTCCTTCAGCACCTCAGGCTGCTTCAGATTCGCCATGCGCACCCGGCTGGACGCCTCGTCGATCAGGTCGATGGCCTTGTCCGGCAGATACCGGTCGTTGATGTACCGGGCGGACATCTTGACGGCGGCCTCGATGGCCTCGTCGGTGATCTTCAGCTTATGGTGGGCCTCATACTTCTCCCGGAGGCCCTTCAGGATCTGCACGGACTCCGCCTGGGTGGGCTCATCCACCATGACCGGCTGGAACCGGCGCTCCAGGGCGGCGTCCTTTTCCACGTGCTTTCTGTACTCGTCCAGGGTCGTCGCGCCGATGAGCTGCAGGTCGCCGCGCCCCAGGGCGGGCTTGATGATATTGGCGGCGTCCATGGCGCCCTCGGCGGCGCCGGCGCCGATGATGGTGTGGAGCTCATCCACAAACAGGATGATATCGCCGGAGCTCTGCACCTCGTCGATGGCCGCCTTGATGCGCTCCTCGAAATCGCCCCGGTACTTGGTGCCGGCCACCATGCCGCTCAGGTCCAGAGACACGACTCGCTTGCCCCGGAGCATCTCCGGCACGTCGCCGTTCACGATGCGCTGGGCAAGGCCCTCCGCGATGGCCGTTTTGCCCACGCCGGGCTCGCCGATGAGCACCGGGTTGTTCTTGGTGCGGCGGGAAAGGATCTGGATCACCCGCTGGATCTCCTCCTCACGGCCGATGACCGGGTCCAGCTTGCCCTGGATGGCCGCCTGGTTCAGGTCGCGGCTGAACTGATCCAGCGTCTTGGTCTCGCCCTTCTGCCCCGCGCCGGCGGAGACGGGCTGCCGTACCGCTTCCGGATCGCCGGAGACGGCGCCGACCAGATCGCTGTACATCTTGTTGACGTCCACGCCGGTGGCCACGATGATGCGGGAGGCCACGCTCTCGTATTCCCGCAGGATGCCCATGAGCAGGTGCTCCGTGCCTATGGCGCTGTGTCCCAGGCGGTTTGCCTCCCGGACGGCCAGCTCGATGACGTGCTTGGCCCTGGGGGTCAGGCCCTGGGGCGTGTCGCCCCGCTTGCCCCTGCCGATATGCTTCTCTATCATCTCAAGGATCAGCGACTCATCCAGGCCGTGCTCCCGCAGCACTCTTGCCGCCGCGCCTCCGTCCTCCCGGATGAGGCCGACCAGCATGTGCTCGGTGCCCAGGTAGCCGTGCCCCAGCTCGGCGGCCGCCGACTGGGCCAGCTCCATGACCCGCTGCGCGCTCTCCGTGAATCTCTCTTCCATTCCCATGATCGAACACTCCTTTCAGGCGCCCGGACGTCAGGCGCTCTCGCCCTCCATTTTTCTGATGCGGTCGCGGATCTCCGCGGCCTTCTCATATTCCTCGTTCTCCGCGGCCCTGCGCATCTCCTCCCGGAGCATATTGAGCTCACGCCGCCTGGAGATCTCCGGATCCACCGCGGCCTGCTGCCGGGGCTCCTCCTGCTGCTGTGCGGGGACCGTCTCTGTCCGGGGCTGCTCCAGCGGCAGGAAGGCCGACCGGGGCATCAGGCTGCCGATCCGGGGCAGCATGCCGAAGCCGCCGAAGCTCCGCCTGCCGCCGAAGAAATCGGAGACCATGTCCTCAAATAGGTCGCTGGTGTTGAAATACACGTTGTTGGAATAGCCCAGCTTGTCGGCGCACTCGGCGCAGAGATGGACCTCGCTTGTCTTGCCGTTGATATTGGACGTATAGTGGAAGCTGCATTCATTTTTGCCGCAATTCTGACATTTCATGGTGATCTCTCCTTTCACTGGATCAGATTGACTAACATTTGCTTCAGGATGGACGCGCGGATGGCGTCGCGTTTTTCCGGTTCAGCCGGTCTCAATGCCGTATTGGACGTGGCCGCCAGCAGCAGCTTCGCCAGGTGCTCGCTGCACACGCCGCCGTTCAGCAGATTCTGGATCAGCGCGGCGCAGCTCCTGTCATCCAGGCTGTCGCCCACGGCGTTCACCGTATGCATCACCAGCATGCTGGGATCGGTGCGCACCCGGGTGATCCGGATGTAACCGCCGCCGCCCCGCCGGCTCTCCACGATGTAGCCGTGCTCCGGGGAAAAGCGGGTGGCGATCACATAGTTGATCTGGCTGGGCACGCAGTTGAATTTGCTTGCAAGCTCCGACCGCTGGAGCTCCGCCGTGCCGTCATGGCCGGAGAGCATCTCGTTGATGAAGCTCGCGATCAGGTCGCTCATACCCATGGCCGTCGCCTCCAATTTGACTTTGACTTTCTTTGACCTTACGGCACTATAATACACATCCCGCTGAAATATCGCAAGGTCCGTTTTGACCAAATTTGACCTTTATCCGGCGCGTTGTGTCGCGTTATCTTCCGATATCTCGATCATTCTGACGCATACTGGTTTTTTCGCGATTTTTCAGGATCCTGACCAACGATCCGTTCATCGCTCCGCTTCACGCAGCCGTCGGGGGCCGGTCCACCCGTCATATAATAAGGTCGTCCGCGCGCCGCGGCCGCAGTCAGCCCGTTTTCCGCGGCTGAGCAGCGGCTTCTGAAATCGGAACGGTCGGCCATGCGTATTGACAGAACGCATAAAACGCGGTAAAATTGTTTCAAATAAGGCAATATTTCGTTGTGAAGGCATAACTGATGCACGTTTGGAGGAACAGGATGGACTTAAAAGAACTGAAACGGGGGGAAAAACCGCTGATCAGGGGCTGCTTTCTTTTCAGCGGGGCCGGTGACGAATCGGCCGAGGCCGCTCTGACGGACGACCGATGCGTACTGCTCAGCGTCCCGGCGGGGACGGTCCTGTCGGAGGTCTGCGACTACCGGCGCAGTCTGGGGCTCGTGCTCTCCGGCGTCGTCCGGGTGGACAAGGTCTCCGACCGGGAGTATCTGATGACGGACCTGAAAAAGGGGGGCCTGTTCGGCGCGGCCAGCCTGTACGACGAGCCGGGAGAAACGCCTCTCGTCACCCGGCTCACGGCGCGCACCGACGTGCGGATCGTCTTTTTCCGGGGCGACCTGCTGCGGGAGCTGATGCGGGCGGATTTTCTCATCACGGAAAACTACATCCGCTTCCTGACCGGGCGGATCAAATTCCTGAACGACAAGATTCAGCGGCTCATTTACACCAGCGCGGACACGGCCCTGGCGCACTACCTGCTGGAGCATGCGGGGGACGGCGGGACCATCTCCCCCAACCTCTCCGCCCTGGCGGACGAGCTGGCTATCGCGCGGGCGAGCCTCTACCGTTCCCTGCGCACCCTGGAAGAAAACGGATGCCTTAAAAAATCCGGGCGAAAAATCACAATACTTGACCGCGAGGCGCTGGCCGCCTTCGCAGCAAAGGAGGAACAAAAATGAAAAGGATACTTTTGATACTGCTCGCCGCGGTGATGACGCTGTCGCTGTTTTCCTGCGCGAAACCGAAGGAGCCGGCGCCCGCTCTCAGCGTGGGCTTCCTGAAAGGGCCCACCGGCGTGGGCGCCGCGTACCTCATGGATCAGAACGAGAAGGGCGCCTGTGAGGGGAACTACGCGTTCACCCTGGAGGAGGATCCCTCCGCCGTTACGGCGGCCTTCATCCAGGGGAGCCTGAGCGCCGCCGCCGTTCCCACCAACGTGGCGGCAGTGCTCTATAACAAGATGGAGGGGAACGTCCGCATCGTCGCGGTGAACACCCTCTCCGTGCTGCATATTCTGGAGGCCGGCGACACGGTGCACAGCGTTTCCGATCTGCGGGGGCGCACCGTCTATGCAACGGGCCAGGGGGCAAACCCGGAATATGTGCTGAACTACATCCTCCGGGAGAACGGGCTGGAGCCCGGCACGGATGTGACGGTGGAGTTCATGGATTCCGGCGAGCTGGCGACCCGGATGGTCTCCGGCGAGCTGGACCTGTGCATGCTGCCCGTCCCGGCGGCCACCACGGTGCTCATGAAGAACAAGGACGTGCGGGACGCCCTTTCCCTGGGGGATGAATGGGCGAATACCTCCGCCGGCAGCGAGCTGGCCCAGGGCTGTATCGTGGTCCGTGCCGACCTGGATGACCTGGACGCGCGGATGGCCGCGTTCCTGAAGGACTACGGCGCCAGCATCGCCTTCATGTCCGACGGGAAAAACCTGGAGGAGGCCGCAGAGCTCACGGTGAAATACGGCATCATCCCCTCCGCGGAGATCGCGAAGGCCGCGCTCCCCGACTGCGGACTCACCTTCCTCTCCGGCCATGACGCGGTGAAGGGCTGCATGGACGGGTATCTGCAGGTGATGTTCGACGCCGACCCCGCCTCCGTGGGCGGCAAGCTGCCCGATGAAGACTTCTACTACAAGGCATAGGCTGTTTCGAAGCCTGGGGGCCGTGGCGTTCTGGCTCGCCGTCTGGTGGGCCGTTTCGGCCGCGGTGGGCCAGCCGCTCATCCTCCCCGGGCCGCCGGAAACGGCCAGGGCGCTGGCGGAGCTCAGCGCCGGGCCGGCGTTCTGGACCACGGTGGGGCTCACGCTCCTGCGCATCGCCTGCGGCTTTCTGGCCGGGGCGGCGGCGGGCGCGCTCCTTGCCCTGGGCACCGCCTTCTCCCCCCTGCTGAGCGCCGTATTCTCGCCGGTCATGCGTCTGGTACGCTCCACCCCGGTGGCCTCCTTCATCATCCTGGCGCTGCTGTGGGTGGCCAAGGCGGCCATTCCGGCGCTCATTTCAGCCATGCTGGTGGCCCCCGTGATCTGGGGAGGCGTATCCGCCGCCCTGGCGGGGACGGACCGGGAGCTGCTGGAGATGGCAAGGGCTTACCGGTTCGGCCGGTGGAAGACGCTGCGCAGCGTGTATATCCCCTCGGCCATGCCGGCGTTTTCCGCCTCCTGCCTCACCGCCGTGGGGCTGGCCTGGAAATCCGGCGTGGCGGCGGAGGTGCTGTGCCAGCTCCGTCCCTCCGTAGGCGCGGAGCTCTACTACGCGAAGATCTATCTGGAGACCCCCCGGCTCTTTGCCTGGACCGCCGCGGTGGTGGTCCTGAGCTACCTGCTGGAGAAATTCGTCGCGGCCGTTCTGCGGAAGGGGGCGGGGACATGATCTCGATCCGCGGTCTCCGGTTTCGCTACGGCGACCGGACCGTTTTCGACGGGCTCGACATGGAGCTTGGGGAGAACGCCATCCTCACCGCGCCCTCCGGCAGCGGCAAAACGACGCTCCTGAAGCTCATCGCCGGACTCCTTGTCCCTGAGGCAGGCGCGATCTCCGGCGCGCCGGAGCGGATCGCCTTCCTCTTTCAGGAGGATCGGCTGCTCCCCTGGTATTCGATCCTGAAAAACGCGGAGCTGGTGTCCGACCGGGCCGCCGCATCTGCCATGCTGGAAGCGGTCGGTCTCGGCGATAAGCTCGAGGCGCGCCCCGGCGCCCTCTCCGGCGGGGAGCGGCGGCGGGCAGCGCTGGCCCGCGCCCTGTGCGCGGAGGCGGACCTCCTCATCCTGGACGAGCCCTTCAAGGGCCTGGACCCGCCGCTCATGGAGGCCATGGCGGCGCTCATCCGCTCCCGGGGCGTCCCGTATCTGGCGGCGCTCCATTCGGAGGAGGAGACGGCCGCCCTGGGCGGGACCGCAGTCAGGCTGAAGGGAGACGATTCGGACGATTTCAGTTGATTACATATTGAATCATCAGCAAAAATAGTATATGATGATATAATACAATATGTAAAAGGAACCGATCGTCTTGAACTATATCATCAGGGAACGTAAATTTTACCGGCGCATGCTGAGTCTGGCGCTGCCGGTGACATGTCAGATGCTCATCAACGTGGGCATCAACATCATGGACACGCTGATGCTCTCCAAGCTGGGCGAGGCGCAGATCGCCGCCTCCTCCCTGGCGGGGCAGTTCATCAACCTGTTTTATATCGTCTGTCTGGGCATCGGCGGCGGGTCCGCCGTCATGACCGCCATGTACTGGGGCCATCGGGACATGACCTCCTTCAAGAAGGTCCTGACCCTCATGCTGCGGATCAGTCTCATTATCGCCTGCGGATTCACCCTGGCCACCGCCCTCTCGCCCCGTGGCATTTTCCGGCTCTACACCGATAGTGAGGCCATCATCCGCGAGGGACTCCGCTATTTCAAATGGATGGCCTATTCCTTCGTTTTCCAGGCGATCACCGCGCCCCTGTCCGCCGTACTGCGTACGGCGAGGAAAACGCTGATCCCGCTGATCGCAAGTCTCTGCGCGTTCTTCCTGAACATTTTCGTGAACTGGGTGTTCATCTTCGGCAACCTGGGCGCGCCCAGGCTGGAGATCGAGGGCAGCGCCATCGGCACCATCACCTCCTACGCGGTCCAGGCGATCATCGTCAGCATCTACGTGTTCGTGATCGACAAGGATATCCGCTACCGGGTCCGGGATCTGTTCCGGCCCTGCATCGACAAGCTGCGGGAATTCATCAAATTCGCGGCGCCCGTCATCCTCAGCGACACGCTGCTGGGACTGGGCATGAACGGCATCTCGGTCATCGGCGGGCACATCGGAGAATCCTTCGTGGCGGCCTCCGCCATCACCTCCGTGGTGCAGCGGCTCGCCACCGTATACGGCCAGGGCATCTACACTGCGGGCTCGGTCATCGTGGGCAACACCCTGGGTGAAAACGATCCGGAGCGGGCCCAGCGGGAGGCGGTGTCCTCCTTCCTGGTCTCGGCGGGTATGGGCGTCTTCGCCTCCATCGTCATCCTGCTGATCTCGGGGCCCTTCATCTCCGTCTATGACATCACGGATGAGACACGGGCCATTGCGAGGCAGCTCATGTACGCCACGTCCATCAACGTGGTCTTCCACCTCACCGGCGGCATGCTCACGAAGGGCGTGCTCCGCGGCGGGGGCGACACGCGCTTCCTCCTGGTGACGGATATCATCTTCCTCTGGCTCGTCAGCCTGCCTCTGGCGGCTCTGGCGGGGCTCGTGTGGCATCTGCCGGCCTTCTGGGTATACATCTTCATGAAGATCGAGATGGCGATCAAGACCATCATAGGGATCTTCCGGCTGTTTTCTAAAAAATGGATCCATATCGTCCGATTCGAGGACGACCCCCAAAAACAGAAAGCATAAAACAAGCGGACAGCCTGCGCTGTCCGCTTTTCCGTCAAAAAGTCCCGGCCGGAGCGATCCGGCCGGGACTTTTCTGCTTTTGCTCAGCGAAGGCGCGGCCGGTCACTCCAGCTCAAAGGCGCCGGTGTAGAGCTGATAGTATTTGCCCCTGTGGGCAATGAGCTCGTCATGGCTGCCGCGCTCGATGATGCGGCCGTGCTCCAGCACGATGATCATGTCGGAGTTCTGCACCGTGGAGAGCCGGTGGGCAATGACGAACACGGTCCTGCCGTGCATCAGCGCATCCATGCCCTGCTGCACGATGGCCTCGGTGCGGGTATCGATGGAGCTCGTCGCCTCGTCCAGGATCATGACGGGCGGGTCGGCCACCGCCGCCCTGGCGATGGACAGGAGCTGACGCTGGCCCTGGCTGAGCCGGCCGCCGTCCCCTTCCACCATGGTGTCGTACCCCTGAGGCAGACGGGTGATGTAATCATGGGCGTTGGCCAGCTGCGCCGCGGCGATGCACTCCTCATCCGTGGCGTCCAGCCTGCCGTAGCGGATGTTCTCCATCACCGTGCCGGTGAACAGGTTCACGTCCTGCAGCACCACGCCCAGCGACCGCCGGAGGTCCGCCTTTTTGATCCGGTTGATGTTGATGCCGTCGTACTGGATCTTTCCGTCGTCGATGTCGTAAAAGCGGTTGATCAGGTTCGTGATGGTGGTCTTGCCCGCGCCGGTGGCGCCCACGAAGGCGATCTTCTTTCCGGGATCGGCGTCGATGGTCACATCGTGGAGCACGGGCTTCTCCGGGGTGTAGCCGAAGTCCACGTCGTGGAGCTCCACGTCGCCCCGCAGCAGCGTATAGGAGACGCTTCCGTCGCTCCCGCTCTGCTTCCAGGCCCAGATGTTGGTGCGCTCGTCGGACTCGGTGAGCTCGTCGCCGTCGTATCTGGCGTTGACAAGGCCCACGACGCCCTCGTCCTTCTCCGGCTTCTCGTCCATGAGCTTGAAAATACGCTCCGCGCCGGCCAGTGCCATGACGATGGAGTTGAGCTGCTGGCTCACCATGCTGATGGGCTGGGTGAAGCTGCGGGAGAGGAGCAGGAACGAGGCGATGATGCCCAAGGTCAGGCCGCCGACGCCCTTGAGCGCCAGGACGCCGCCCACGATGGCCACCAGCACATACTGGAAATGGCCCATGTTCGCCATGATGGGCATCAGGCTGGAGGCAAGCGCGTTTGCCTTCGTCATGTGGAAGCACAGCTTGTCGTTGCGCTGGTCGAATTCCTCCTTGATCTCAGGCTCATGGTTGAAGACCTTGATGACCCGCTGGCCGTTGATCATCTCCTCCACATAGCCGTTGACGTTGCCCAGCGCCTCCTGTTGTCCCACGAAATGCTTGGATGCGCCGGTCGCCACACGGGTGGATGCGAACAGCATGAGCGCCGCCGTGACCACCACCAGAAGGGTGAGATGCCAGCTCATGGAGATCATCATCACAAAGACGATGATCACGGAAATGAACGCCGACATGGTCTGGGGCACGCTCTGGATCAGCATCTGGCGGAGGCTGTCCGTATCGTTGGTGTACCGGCTCATGGTGTCGCCAAAGGTGTGGGTGTCAAAGTAGCGGATGGGAAGATCCTGCATATGGGTGAACATATCGTCCCGGATGGTCTTCTGAATGCCCTGTGTGATGGGGATCATCAGCCTGTTCTGGGTGAATGCCGCAATAACGCCAAGCGCGTAGATGCACGCCATCCGGAGGATGCTGTGGAGAAGCCCGGAATAGTCGGGATTTGAGCTGCCGATCAGCGGGGTGATGTAATCGTCGATGACCGTGCGGATGAACATGGAGCCGTAGGAGGCCGCAAAGGCGCTGACGGCGATGCAGAGAAGCACGCAGAACACACGGACCTTATACCGGCCGAAATACTTCATGAACCGCCTGAAGGTGCCTTTCTGCAGGGTCGGGAGCTTGCCTACGGGGATCTGACCGCCCCTGGGGCCGCCCATGCGCACGCTGCGCGCCGGCTGGTTGCTGTTATTCGGAGGCGCCACTTAAGTTCCCTCCCTTCGTCTGGGATTCATAGACTTCCCGGTAGATCTCATTCGTCGCCAGCAGCTCCTCATGGGTGCCCACCCCGTTGATCCTGCCGTTGTCCAGCACGATGATCTTGTCGGCGTCCTGAACGGAGGACACGCGCTGGGCGATGATGAGCTTGGTGGTGTTGGGGATCTCGCTCCGGAACGCCTCGCGGATCTTCGCGTCGGTGGCGGTATCCACCGCGCTGGTGGAGTCGTCCAGGATCAGGATGGCCGGGTGCTTCAGCAGCGCGCGGGCGATGCAGAGCCGCTGCTTCTGGCCGCCGGAGACGTTGGTGCCGCCCTGCTCGATGTAGGTGTCGTACCCGTCCGGCATCTCGTTGATGAATTCGTCCGCGCAGGCGAGCCTGCACACCCGGACGATATCCTCGTCCGTGGCGTTCTCATCGCCCCATCGGAGATTGTCCTTGATGGTGCCGGAAAACAGCACGTTCTTCTGGAGCACCATGGAAACGGCGTCGCGCAGCGCGGTGAGGTCGTATTCCCTCACATCCACGCCGCCCACCTTCACCACGCCGCTGGTGGCGTCGTAGAGCCGCGGGATGAGCTGCACCAGGGTGGATTTGGAGCTGCCGGTGCCGCCCAGGATACCCACCGTTTCGCCGGAGCGGATCTCCAGGTCGACGCCGGTAAGGCACAGCTTATCCGGGTCGCCGGCATAGGAGAAGCTCACATTCTCAAAGGTGATGGAGCCGTCCGCCACGTTGTAGACCGGATCCTCGGGATCGCGGATATCGCTCTCCTCCGTGAGGATCTCGGCGGCGCGTTCCATGGCCGCCCGGGACATGGACATCATCACGAACACCATGGAGAGCATCTGCAGGCTCATGAGGATCTGCATGGCATAGGTAATGAGGCTCATGAGCTCGCCGGTGTTCAGCTCCGTGGCGTTGCTGCTAACTATGATCCGGGCGCCGAGCCATGCCAGCAGCAGGATGC
>JAEEGL013237832.1_pt1 | contig 11677 bp, 12 predicted proteins | sample 9134231 | NCBI WGS metagenome assembly JAEEGL01 (sample SAMN16246548, study PRJNA631951) | gut metagenome | biome: gut microbiome; feature: rumen; material: fiber-attached | host: Bos | place: Iran: Karaj | collected 2018-10 | reverse complement strand
TATTGTAAACGACCAGGACCTTTCATTCAGTGAGTTGATTGAGCATCTGATTGAAAAACACGGATGCAGGGACTTTGTTCATGTTGCCGGGCCGAAAGAAAGGTCTTTCTGCCTGGAACGGATTGAAATCTTTCAGAACACGCTGACCGATTACGGGATTGAATGCGGCGAAGACCGGGTTTATTATGGCACGCTGCGGCCGGAATGCGGCAGCGAGATTGTGGATGAAATCCTCGAAGCCTACGCGGCGGAGGGCGACAAGCCGCTTCCTGACGCGATTGTATGCGTGAACGACTATACGGCGATCGGCGTGATCCAGGCGCTGGAAAAGAAGGGATTTCGTGTGCCTGAAGATGTGCTGGTGACCGGATATGATGATATCCTCCGGGCCCAGTTCAATGAACCGTCCATCACAACGTCCGCGCAGCCCTTTTTCCGTGTCGGACAGACCGGCATGGAGGTCCTGAAGCGTATCCTGCGCGGCGAAACACCCGAACCGGTCACCGCGGTTCCCGGTACCCTGTGCCTTCGCCAGTCATGCGGATGCGAACCCAGGAACCATGTACGGCGGGATATGATCCGGGAGAAGTATATCCGTACTGTTTCCCATCTGGAAAGCCTAGCACTGTCCAATACGAATATGATCCTGGGCGGCGCAGTGGATGAAACAATTGATCAGATATACGACGAAATTGAGAAGGCATGCCTGCGTGAAACCGGATTCAAAGACGCTGTCCTGTGCCTGATCGACGGATGGGAACAGAAAAAACTGATTCAGCACCGCTATTCCCTGAAGGAAGAGACATTCAATGTTGTCTGCGGCTGCCTGAATGGAGAACCTGTGAAGCGGCAGAAACTTGCGAGAGGCCGGCTGCTTCCGGACGAGATGATGAACGACGAAAAACCGTACTACATCTTCCCGGTGCATCACCTGCAGTACTTCCTCGGATATTTTATAATCAATCCGGAACTCAACGAGATGGAGCAGCTGCATATCAAGTCCTGGCTGGTTTCGATCAGTACGGTGCTGATCAACTGGTTCTTCCGGCACCAGCTGACGGATACCGTAAAGGAACTGGATTACCTGTACCAGACCGATATGCTGACCGGGCTGTATAACCGCCGCGGCTATTACCGCTTCTTTGAAAAATATTATGATGAATGCCGGGCAGCCGGAACGGAACTGGCTGTTTTCCTGATCGACATGAACGGTATGAAGAAGATCAACGACCGTTACGGACATGCGGAGGGCGATTTCTGCCTGACAACAATTGCCGACGCAATGCTGAAAAGCGCCCGGCTGGATGAAATCTGCATCCGGACGGGCGGCGATGAATTTGTGGTGCTCGCGAAGAATTATGATGAGAAGAAAGCAGACGCATTCATGCGTATGGTACGGGAAACCATAAACCAGAGTACAAAGCGGGCAGGGAAGAATTACCAGATTTCCGTAAGCATCGGATGTCACATGGAAGTACCGGACGAGGAAGGATTCGCTTCCATACAGAGTGAAGCGGAATCCTTCCTGGGGAAAGCCGATAAAGCCATGTATGCTGAAAAAAACGGCGGATAAAGATTATCCGGCAGGACGAAGGACGCCGCCGATTTCAAAGGCGATGGAACCGTCCACAAATCCTGTCAGCCGGTACTGACGCTCATGCATGATCCGGCGCAGCGTGATCCGCTGCCCGGGAAGAATTTCATGGTTATAATTGAAGATTACCGTTTCCGGCTCATTCTCCGACATCAGGTCGATCCCGAGCGTGTTGCAAAGCCAGTCAGCGTAACGGGTATTGTTTACATGCCCGTTCATATCCAGATCGGTATAGACCGGCAGGTATTCCGATACAAATTCCTCGCCCTGAAGATTGCCGACGGTTGCGGGAAGATTCATGGGCACGGTGAGATCACGGTTATCCGGAATCAGACGGGCGATTTCCCCGGGAGGCAGCATTTTCCGGGTTTCAAGATCCAGCAGCAGCCAGAGAGTGCCGGCTTTTCCGATCATTTCGCCGTGCTCATCCGTGAAAATGTAGTAACGGGGGAAAAAGCAGATCCGGTTCGGCATGGGAAAGGTATGCAGGGTGATCTTTTCCCCGGCGCGCGGATATCGGTCCATATGCAGTTCGCTCCTGGAAAGGACCCAGACGATGTTCTTCTTGAGCAGCTCATCCCGGCCGCAACCGAGGAGCATGCTGTGGGTGCCGGCAGCTTCCTGCATGGCTTCAAGGACTGCGCTGAGCCGCCAGGTTCCCTTCAGGTCACAGTCACGGGTCTGCAGCGTGAAAGTTTCAGTATATGTTTTCATCATGGCGGGGATCCTCCTGAAAAGATGGGATCAAGGGCGGGAAAGAGAATCAAGATACGGCAGAAGATCCTCAAAAGGATCAAGCGGCGAATCGCTCTTCAGATAGAGCGGATGATGCGGGTGGCCGGCTTTGCTGCGGGGGCCGGAAGTAAACCATCGGGCACCGTACCGGTTTCCGATGGCAGCCATCTCCCGAACGCAGCCGGGAAGATACGGACGTTTGGTGATCAGTGCGCCCCAGGCCGCCCAAACGGAACACGGCGCGGCCGTGCGGCGGAGAATCCACTCGAAAGCCTTCATGTTTTCCCGGTGAAGCTCTGGATTCAGCACCTTTTCCATATCATCCGGCAGGGTGGCGCGCTGGGCGTAGACGTTGAACATAATAAATGAATCATAACCATTGAAAAGCGCAATCCGCTGCGCGCTTTTCAGCGTGTTGTCCAGCCGGTCCGGCGCGGCGGTGGACGGATTGATTCCGATGCAGATCAGCGGACGGGACCCGGTTGTGCCGAGAATATAACGATATTCGCTGTAGTGATCCGGAACATAGATCCACTTTTCCCTGTCGTAATCATCAGCGACGGGCTTCAGCGCCTCCTCAAAGGGTAGTACGCCGGCATGGACCGTATCCGTAGCAGGAATGTGTCTCATTACTCTTTCAGCGGGCGGATCAGAATCAGAGGCGTCAGCTCGTCGCCCTGTCCGGAGGGATTGTCCGCCATCGCATCCTGTATTTCCTCATCCGTAAGCGGGAAATCGGAGCACTTTCCGAGCTGGTTCTGGTCGATATCATTGGCATCCATCAGGACAACGGGAATACCGGTTTCCTTTTCCAGCGCATTGCACAGCTCCACAGGGTTCGGCGGGTTGATCAGCGCGAGCTCCTTGTACCGGTCGAAGCTGGAACGGAAGTAGAACCCGTCAATACCGGCAACGCCCTTGCCGCATATCTTATAGAACAGTCCGTGCACACCGAAGGGACGGGTAACAGCGCTGACCACGGCCGCGAAAAGCACACGGGGCAGGCCGCACATATCAATGACGAGCTGAAGCTTGTAGGGCTCGTGCATTCCGACGCCGGTTTCATTGATCCCGGCGAAAGGGGCAAGCTTCTTTGCCCAGAAACCGGGATGCACTTCTTCCTTGGTTTTCACGTTCTTTGTGCACATGGCCATAACCTTGGCGCCGAAGGAAAGCACATCTCCATTCTCGTAAAGCGGGAGAACATATCTGCGGACCAGTTCCGCCTGGTTTTCGCCGACTTCGACAAAGTGCGTCTGAATCGCAAAACGGTCGTACCTGCGGCCATTTTTCCCGGTCAGGGTTCCGCGGTCAAAATACACGATACCGTCCTTTTCCCGGCGCTGTTCTTCAAGATTTCTGGATGGAATAATGCCCATAAGACACCTCCGAAATACACGTTTCGAATATTATAACGTCACAGGTATTGTATGTCAACGGCTGAATATCGCCATATATATTGTGTTTTCGGAGTTTTTCTGGTATAATAAAATGATTAAGTTTGCCGAAAGGCGATACGGGAGGACCGGATGAGTGAATCCATGAAGGAAAGCCTGAAAGCGGTTGAGAACGCTGCGATCCTGATTCCGTCACTGGAACCGGATGAAAGGCTTCCTGCCTATATAAGAAAACTGTCAGAAAACGGCTTCGGAAAGATTATTGTCGTGGACGACGGCAGCAGCGAGCTGTATCAGCCCATTTTCCGTGAAGTGGAATCCATTGACCGCGCGGTTGTGCTTCATCACGGCGTGAACCGCGGAAAGGGCGTTGCGCTGAAGACGGGATATAAATACATTCTGGACAACCTGCCCGGGACCGAAGGTGTTATTACAGCCGACGCTGACGGACAGCACACTGTTCCGGACTGTATCAGGCTGGCGGAAGAACTGCAGAAGGGACAGAAAGCGCTGTATCTCGGCAGCCGCGATTTCACGCTGCCGGACATCCCGCCGAAAAGCCGCAGCGGCAACAGGATCACTTCAGTCGTTTTCAAATTGCTGTACGGACAGTACCTGCCGGACACACAAACAGGCCTGCGTGCATTCCGGAAAGAAGAACTGCCGTTCATGATCGGCGTGGAGGGCGAACGGTTTGAATATGAGATGAAGGTGCTGATTGCCTGCACCCGCGCAGGGATTCCGATCATTCCGATTACGATAGAAACGATCTATGAGAACGAGAATGAAGGCACCCATTTCCATCCGATCCGGGACAGTTTCCGGATCTATAAAGTGATCCTCGGGAGTTTTCTGCGGTTTATGGCGTCCAGCCTCTGCTGCGTTGTACTGGATCAGGGACTTTTCAATCTGCTGAATCTGGCGGTTTTTGCCAACGGCGACAAAAAGAATGCTTCCGTTATTCTGCTGTGTACCGTTATCGCAAGAGTCATCAGCGCCACGGTCAACTTCCTGCTGAACCGTAAGGTGGTATTCGGCAGCAAGGGGAACGCGGGCAGGGCATTTGCCCGGTATGTTATCCTTGCGGTTATCATTATGCTGCTGAGCGCAGGCGGTACATGGGTGCTGGGCCTGACCGGCATGAGCAGCACCGTCGCAAAGCTGATCGTGGATACATTGCTGTATTTTGTCAGTTACCGCGCCCAGCAGCAGTGGGTTTTTAAAGAGGAGGCATGAGCTTGCAAATCACCGGTACGGGCATCGGTGCAATCATTTCCCTCCTGATGCTGTTGCTGTTTTCGGGTCTCAGAGCTGCTGAGATACGGAAGAAAAACGATGCCGGCTTTTCCTCTGCTGAGATGCCGGACGCACTGGGATTCGGTCTCCTTCCGGGGATTGCGGCGTGGAAGATCTTTGAGAAGGGCACGGCGCTGGGGAAAGGCATCGAACTCTTCGATCCGGTCGGAGAGATTCCCCTGATCACGGAAGGCAGCAGATTTGTGGTTTCACGGGCTGAGGCTGTTCTTGCCGCGCTGTGCTTTGCCGCAATGATCCTGTGGCTGATCTTCCGGAAAGAAGACCTGCCGGCGAACGGTGACCTGCTGCTGACGGTTCTGTGCGTATGGGGATTGCTGCGGGCCTTCACCGAAGGGTTCCGGGAGGAAACCATCCTGCGCGCCGGCAGTATCAACCTGACACAGATCCTGCTGCTGGCGGCCGCGGATGTTTCCCTTGCTGTATGGACCGTCCGGATGGAGGCGGCACAAAAAAGCACCGCGTTCTCCGTGCTGGAATGGATCGCGGTGCTGAGCTGCGAAGCGGTGATGGTTCTGAATACCGCCGACGTGCTGTCCGCCGGAAGCAGAATCGGAGACATGGCCGTGAACGCAGGCTGTGCAGTCCTGTGCATGCTCCTGATGCTTTCGGCCGGGAAGGACAGCAGAAGCTGACTGATTTATTTCCGGTTCGGGCAGTTCTGTTTTTTGCAGTTCGCGCAGGAATCGAGGGATATTTCATCTCCGGGAAGCATCATCTGAACCATCCGGGTTTCCCGGCTGACAGGGCGGAAGCCGAGCCTCGCGAAGAAGCCCTGGGTTTCTTCCGGACTGGAAAGACGAACTTCCCGGGCAGCATGCGACTGCGCCTTGAACAGAAGCAGCCGCAGCACCAGATCCCCGAGACGGCGCCCGCGCAGGGACGAAAGCACGCCGATTTCCCCGAGCCAGAAGGCGCCTTCCTCCCACCAGATCCGGCCGGACGCAGCCGGCATGTCGTCCAGATACACGAGGGTATTCCAGCCTTTCGGATCAACTGTCTGACCGGGGTTGCCGAAAACTTCCCGGCGGACGGAAAGAACTTCCTCGGGAAGATTTTCTCCCGGTGCAAACCATTTTCCCTGAATCATTTTTATTCTCCTTATGCAGGATCAACAAAACGGCGAGGTGAACCGAAATGGATCCCAAAAAGATTGAACGGATCAACGAACTGGCCCGCAAGAAAAAAACAAGCGGCCTGACCGAAGCGGAGGCTGAAGAACAGGCGGCGCTCCGGAAGGAGTACCTGGACGGATACAGGACAAACCTGAAAGCAATGCTGGACAGCATTGTGGTCCAGGAAAAAGACGGAAGCAGACATCCTCTGAAGCGGAAGGATGATCCGCCCGTACAATGATAGTGCAGGAAAAGTCAACTTGTCAAACAACAGACGGTTGGTTATAATTTCCAAAGATTAATAGAAAGAAGGGTAGAATAATGGACGATTTCGAGAACAAGGACATGGAAGGCATGGAATCTGATACCATCATTTTTGAAGATGAAGACGGAAACGAGTTCGAATTTGCCGTACGCGATTATTTCTTCTACAACGGAGACGAATATGCCCTGCTGAGCGAAGTGGGACAGGAACCGGATGAAAACGGCGAGGAATGCATCATCTGCAAGGTTGAAGCTGTAACCGGCGAAGACGGTGAAGAGGACGAGGAATTTGTGCTGGTCGAAGACGAGGAACTGGCCGGAAAACTGATCGAGATTGCGAATACCCGAGTTCAGGACGACGAGGAAGAGTAATAACATGAAGATATTTGTCAGGATTCTGTGCGCATTGCTCTGCGCGGCATTTATTGTCAGCATGCCTTTTTTCATTTCTTCTCCGGTGATCCTTCCTGAAGCGCAGGAGGAAATCCTGTTTTCCGAGGAAGGGGATGAAGACGGGGATGACTATGACACAGTTGACTTTTCAAGACTTTTCTTTTCCGTTGCGATGGCAGAAGAGGAATTTGTCATGGAAGCAACGGATGAAGAGGATCCGTTCGCAAAAAACGCCGGCCTGAGCATTCCGGACGCGTGGGAACTGCCCTGGGATTTCAGCGTGCCTCCCAAGCCGGATCCGGCATGTTATACGGAGAACGGATATGAAGACCAGTCCATTCGTGTCCGCATTGAAACACGGGAAATGTATGATTCCACGGTGGATATCGCTTTTGTCGAGATCGCGAGCCCGACGCAGCTGCGTACCGCAACCGCTTACGGTACTGACAACAAACATACGCTTCCGTTTACGGTGCTGACAAAGAACAACAATGCCGTGGTTGCCATGAACGGAGACATCTTTTCGAAGGATCCCGGACAGAAAGGCTATGAAGTCCGGATGACGGAGATGGTCACGCAGGGGCGGAAGCGGAACCGCATCTATAAAAAACAGGACGAACTGGTGATCGACAAGAACGGGGATTTCCATGTTTTCCTGTTCGGGGACGGAATGGAAGAATATATCAAAAGCCACAAGGACGAGATTGCCAATGTATACACCTTCGGCCCGGCGCTCGTTAAAGACGGGGAGATCCCCAAAATGCCAAGATATACGCTTTTCAACCCGAACGGCCGTGAACCCCGGTCAGCGATCGGACAGACCGGACCGCTGAGTTATGTTATGGTAATCGTTGAAGGGCGCAAGAACAATTCCAAAGGCGTTTCCCATACGGATCTTGCGAATATCATGAAAGAGATCGGATGCATTCAGGCATACAATCTCGACGGTGGGAACACCGGAGAAATGTCCCTGGTAGGACCGGATCCGGATTACCAGAAAGTATATGAGGCCCAGAGCGGCGGCAGGGGACAATCCGATATTATTTATTTTGCAACAGCCGTTCCGGAGGATGAACGGAACTGACGTGCGGATGAAGCAGAGAGATTGTGTAAAGGATTATCACAATGAATATGTGGGAAGAAGCTCCGAAAACTGAGATATTCGGCATGCAGGTTTATTCATTCGGCCTGTACTGTGCGATCGGCGCGCTGTGCGCCGCTGCGGCAATATGCCTGTTATGCCGTGCGGAAAAAACAAAAAAAGGGACTGGTTTCCTGCTTTCGTTCCTGAGCTTTCTTTTTGGAGCGGCCTTTGCAAGGATTGCATTCTGCATTCTGGGAAGCATGGATACAGGCGTTCTTCCTTTCCGGTACTGGTTCTCTGTTTCAACCGGCGGGTGGAGCCTGTTCGCCATGATTTTCGGGGTTTTCGCCGGAACATGGGTCTGCTCCGTCATTACGGGTGAAAATCGGAGGATACTGCTGGACACCGTATCCTGCTCTCTGCCGCTGATGATCGCAGCTGAACGGTACTCCGAAAAGATGTTTGAACTTTTTGACATCAGCCGTACACTGTCCGGAGACGGCTTTCCGGCGAATACCTTTCTTGCGGTACGGGATCCCTATTATGATGACGTCAGCTATCTTGCCACCTACCTGGTTGCTGCGATCGCTGCTCTGATCCTGTTTCTGATTCTGGTGTTCTTCCTGACGCGCGGGCGGAAGGAAGGAGACCTCTGGATTCTTTTCATGCTGCTGTGCGGTGCAGGCGGTATCCTGCTGGAAAGCCTCCGTTATGATCATTTCATGGAGTTCAGCTTTGTTCGTTTTGAACAGGTGATGGCCGCGGGTCTGCTTTGCTGGGGTGTCCTGTCCGCCGCGGCGCAGAACAGAACGCGGAAAATCCTGCGCATCAGCGCTTTCATTTCGCTTCCTGCTGCAATCGGCGCCCTGATCGGAATTGAATTCGCACTGGACCGTTCCTCTCTGGAACATTATATTCTCTATGCTGTAATGCTCGCTGTGCTCGCTGTTCACGTAACGCTCGGCGTTCTGCTGCTCAGAAAGCGGGAGAAGGAGGCAGCATGATAGCGAGAACGGCCGGGAAAATGCCGCTGCGGGCAGCGATCACTCAATTGTACGGATACATCTACTGCATGATTCTGTCGAACATGCTGACGGATATTCCCATGTACGGCGGAGTATTGTACCTTTGCGGAAAAGCCGTGATTGTCTTTGCCGGTATCTACGGCAGGGACAGGAAATTCCTGCCGTCCTATGCAAAGCGCTGGACAATTCTGCTGCTTGCGGTGCTGCTGATGATGGGCCTTCTGCTGGCCGGCCTGTTTCCCGCCACCATTCACAGTGAAAAAACCTGGATTCTTTTTGCGGCTGTCACCTTGTGCATTTGTGCCGAAGCCAACATCGACCGGATTTCCAGCTTTACCCGTTCGGATGAGAAGCTTTCCGGACGGGTCAAAATCAGCGGAATCCTGATTCAGGCTGCCATCATGGGCGGTATGTCAGCTATTATTTTTGTCAATTTCGGATGGAAAAACGGATGGGCGATGGCGGCCGGATTCCTGATGCTTGTGATTTCCCGCATTTACGTGACATACCGTCTCCGCGGCAGCACGGAGCAGATCGATCACGAGGCGGATCTCGGAGAAGCGGATTTCCGGACCGCCCACGCATATCATACAATGGAGTGGGTCAGTCTTCTGCTTGTCATGGCAGTGGAGCTGACGGTAACAAGTATTTACGCATTGCTGGCAACAAACCGGGAAGGGCTTCTTCCTGCGATGATTACCGCCGTGCTATGTACAGTGATTCCGGCGGAAGCGGGCTTTATGTTGCTGCAAAAATCCGAACGGAAAGACATGAAGGATCCGACATGGCTGCTTTGCTCCGGACTGATTCTGTGGCTTGGCGGAATCGTTCTGTGCATTCAGATGCTGGTCGCAGGGAAAATCGACTATACAAGAATTTATGCATGCCTTGTCATTTGTACAATCGGAGGTTCCCTGAGCATGACCGGTCTCGGGCGGATTGAGGAACTGATGCCGAACGCTGTACATGTCAGCGGCGCGGAAGTGCCGAGGGGATACTGGAAGCTGCGGGTCACCAACTGGAATCTGGCACGGCTGCTTGGAGATGCGCTTGCCCTGATTGCACTTGGAATTTTCTGTATCGTGAACCGGAAAGGACTGCCCCAGACGGCAGAGGAGATGGCGGCAAGATTCCAGCCGGTGATGTCCGTTCCGGTTTTTCTGGTACTGATCGGCGCGCTGATCAGCGCGTTCAGGTTTCCGTTGAGCAAGCGGTATATCGCCAAGATCCGGAAGCTGATGAAGCTTGAGGAAGAAGGCATGGAGAACCCCGCCCTGAAGGAACAGGTGGCGCGCGTAATCAGCGAACCGTACCGCCAGCCGTACCTGTCGAGATTCCTGATTTTCCTGTGCAGACTGCATTTCCGCTGCAAAGTGGTAAATGCGGATCACATCAGGACCGACGATGACAATCCGCTTGTTTTTCTGTGCAATCACGGAGAATTCTACGGTCCCATGGCCTGCAAGATTTATATTCCGGTTCCGATCCGCGCGTGGGCCAATTCCACCATGATGTTTGACAAGAAATCCGTTACGAAATACATCTACGATAATACAACCAGCCGCCAGGAGGGCATGCCGGAAATTGAGAAAAGGATTCTTGCCCGGATGGCGGCCTGGCTGAGCGTAAATGTCATGGGACAGCTGGAATGCATCCCGGTATACAAGGAATCCCCGCTTAAGCTGCGGGAAACTTTCCGGCTGACGCTGGAAGCCATGGAGACGGGGGACAATATCCTGATTTTTCCGGAAAATCCGGATCAGAAATATCCGCGGGAGGGAATCGGCGAACTGTCCCCGGGTTTTGTGATGCTTGCGGATATCTACTGGAAAAGGAAGAAAAAGAAACTGCGGATGCTTCCGATGTACGCCGATAAACCGAGGAGAAGAATTACTTTCGGGGAAATCATCGAATACAATCCGGACAATCCCCTGAAGGACGAACAGGACCGGATTACGGCAGAAACGATTCGGCAGATCCGGTCATTCGCGGGACAGAAGGCAGAGGAGGAGAAGCAGGCATGAAGCGGAGGATCACGGCGCTTATGCTGGGCATGCTGATGATCACCCTGACAGTATGCGGCGCATCGGCGGAAAGCGGAAGCACAGGAAGCATCCGGGATCTTGTGATCACGGAAGAAAAGAAGCCGTTTTCATTCCGGAACGGTATCACCTGGGCGATGAACCAGCAGCAGGTTTCCGCTATCGAGAACATTCCGATGAAGCAGATGTCTTCGTCCGAATGGGCCGTTCTGATTTCCGAATCGCCGGTTCAGGTCAGCCGCTTTTATGCGGATCTGGTATATATATTCCGACAGGACGCGCTCCGGATGATCACCTATGAGTTTACGAAAGACTGCAGCACCCTGAATTACCAGTACCTGACCGGCGCCCTCTGCTCCCTGTACGGAGACAGCAAGGATGCCAATCCGATTGTTATCAAGGGCTGGATGGACCGGATCTTTCCGGACCATTATGTGCAGGACCAGATTCATAACGCGAAGGAATGGACTGCAGAAGACGGAACAGCGATTTTCCAGTATTATTTTACCGCTGAATCCTACGGAATCCTGTATGTATGTCCGACAACCAACGGAAACGGCGGAGGATACGATACAAGCGGACTGTAAAAATCATTGCAGAGGCAGCAGAATGCCCGGCAAACAGTTTCCGGATATTTCCCGAAAAAGACCGGATTGCCGGAACTGTCCGTGATATATTGAAGCAATAACTGAACTGAAGTTCCTGGACCGGTAG
>JAEEGL012323832.1_pt1 | contig 11677 bp, 9 predicted proteins | sample 9134231 | NCBI WGS metagenome assembly JAEEGL01 (sample SAMN16246548, study PRJNA631951) | gut metagenome | biome: gut microbiome; feature: rumen; material: fiber-attached | host: Bos | place: Iran: Karaj | collected 2018-10 | reverse complement strand
CGAATGCAGAGATTGTTGTCTTTTCAAAATGTGAGAATGAATCGCCATCAGTTTTGGATATGACAGAGTCCGCCATAAGAAACATTAACCCAAATGCAGAGATCGTCAAAAACCACTACTCTCACCAAAGCGATGAATGGTGGCGATTATGCATGGATATTGATGCTACGGATACCGACGCAATAGGATCAGGAGACAATATCTCAGCCTTTACCCAGATAACAATTAATGATGCACATCTTTCTAACCCTTCAGAACTGATCATTCTTTTAGAAGACTGTCTTAAGGGAGAGCTTGGACATATTGCCCGGGCTAAGGGAACCATCCCGGTTGGAGGTGAAACTCTACGCTTCGACCTGGCAGATGGCCTGTATTCAATTACCGGTTCGCCTCAGCCTGATAACCAGTGTGTCTTTATCGGAAGATCACTTGATAAGGCCGGAATATTAAGGCGCCTCAATAGTGCTTTTTTGGGAAAAGAGGTGTCTATCGCCCGTGCCTATGTAAACAGGAAAAATCATTCAAACTGGCTTGCATAAAGCCTGTAATATGCACCCTTTCTCGACATAAGATAATCGTGGTTTCCCTGTTCGACAATATCACCGTGCTCCATCACAAGAATATTGTCGGCGTTTCTTATGGTCGAGAGCCTGTGTGCAATTATGAAACAGGTCTTTCCGGCCATTAGTGTTCTCATGGCTGCCTGTACTTTTCTCTCTGTAGCTGTATCCACGTTGCTGGTCGCCTCATCAAGAATAAGCATGCTCGTATCGTAGAGCATCGCCCTGGCAATAGTGATAAGCTGCTTCTGCCCTTTACTTATATTGCCGCCATCTTCGCTTATCACAGTACTGTATCCCTTTGGAAGTCTCATGATATAGTTGTGTATATGCGCTGCCCTGGCTGCCTCTGTAACTTCCTCCATCGTTGCATTTTCTTTGCCATAGGCTATATTGTCATAGATAGTCCCGTTAAACACCCATGTATCCTGAAGGACCATAGAATAGTTCTTTCGCAGGCTTTCCATGGTGTAAGCAGCATTTTCCTTGCCGTCAACGTAAATTGCACCCTTCTGCGGATCATAAAAGCGCATAAGAAGATTGATTATCGTAGTTTTACCTGCACCCGTGTGACCTACAATCGCTACCGTCTCACCCGGGTTTGAAAGCATGTTGAAGTTATGGATTATGGTCTTATTTTTAAGATAACCAAATTCTACATTCTTCGCTTCTACAAGTCCGTCTGCAGATAAAAGAGTGGTTGCATCACTTCTGTCTCTTACCTCTTCCATCTCATCAAGAAGCTGGAAAACACGCTCCGCAGCAGCAAGTGCACTGAAAATCTCATTGACGATATTTGAAATCTCATTGATAGGTCCGCTGAACTTTCTGCTATAGAGAATAAAGCTTGATATCTGGCCAAGCCCCACTATCCCATTCATATAGAGCACTGCTCCGCCAAGGCCAATGGCAGAAAGTCCGATATTGTTAATAAGCCCCACAGTCGGTCCCATGGTCATACCAAGGCCATCAGCATCTCTGTAAGCCTCTGCAGCATTTCTGTTTATCTCTTCAAATCTGTCACAGACATAATCCTCATGTGCGTAGGCAAGTATCGTTTTCTGCCCTGTGAACATCTCCTCAGCAAAGCCGTTCATCTCGCCGTAAGCAAGGCTTCTTATCCTGTAAAGTGGCCTTGTCCTTTTACTCATATACCTTGTAAAAAGAATCGACGCAGGAATAGTAAATGCCATGCAAATTACCAGCGGCGGAGAAATAATGCACATCATCGTAAAGCTTCCCACAACAGTGACAACACTTGTAAGGATCTGCACCACATCCGATGAGAGGCTGGTGCTCACAACATCTATGTCGTAGGAAACACGGCTTATGATATCTCCCGCAAGATGCTTGTCAAAAAAACTGACAGGAAGCTCCATCAGCTTGTTAAATACATCCCTTCTCATGTTTCTGGCTACGTACCTTCCAACGTGCATCATTCCTATATTTACCAAAAAACTGAGCAGGTTGCTGCCCACATAAACAAGCAGCATCATAAGGCCATAATGAATTACAGCCTGCATATCCACCTGTCCCTTCCCGGCACTTGCGGCTGTAATGGCCTTTCCGGCGTAATTGGGTCCGAGGAGATTTCCTATATTACTTGCAAATGCGCATATTAAAAGGAAAAAGACCATCCACGCATACTCAAGCATATATTTGATCAGTCTTCTCAGCGTCTTTTTCGCATTCTTTGGTTTTTCTTTTTTACCGCCTCTGTCCCCGGGTCCCGGCATTGCTATCACCTCAATATTTATGCAGTCTGCATCTCGAAGGTTTCCCTGTACGCTTTGCAGTTTTCCATCAGTTCACTGTGTGTTCCAAGTCCTATACATTTACCGTTATCCATGACCATGATCTTATCCATTCCCATGACAGAGCTCACTCTCTGAGCCACAAGGATAAGCGTACTCTCCTTGTGATTTTCCCTGATTGCTTTTCTCATGGCAGAATCGGTCTTGTAATCAAGAGCACTAGATGAGTCATCAAGTATAAGAATATCCGGCTTTCCCGCAAGAGCTCTTGCCACAAGAAGTCTTTGCTTCTGCCCTCCTGAAAGGTTAGCCCCCTTGATGTCAGCCTGATATTCAAGTCCGTTATCCAGTCCCTCTACGTACTCATAGGCCTGCGCGTCCTTCACAGCCTTGTCTATCTCGTCCTTTGGTATATTTCTTCCAAAATCTATATTGTTGAAAAGTGAGTCCTTAAACACCATGTCGTTCTGGAACACTACTCCAAACTTCTGTCTAAGTTCATCCTTGTCAAAAGACTTTACGTTTCTGCCTTCTACTACGATCCTGCCCTCATCTGCATCATAAAATCTCATGAGCAGGTTGATAACAGTTGTCTTACCGCATCCCGTAGGCCCGATTATCCCAAGGCTCTCGCCCTTTTTCAGGGAAAAACTCACATTATCAAGTGCCTTTTCTCTTTTCCCTCCCGCAAAATCAGCATCGACTTTGCTCTCGCTTCCATAGGAAAAACTTACATTTTCAAAGCTTATATAGTCTCTGTCAGCCTCTTCAAAAGAGCCTTCTGTTTTCCAGTCGCTGTCCGCAGAAAGAACAAGATCTATTCTATCCGCACTGGCACTGGCTTTTGAAAGGCTCATGAATATCCTGTTAAGTCCCATAACGCCCATTGTTATCATGTTGAAATACGTCAAAAAAGCCAGGATCACGCCTGGTTGTATAAGCCCGTCGTTTACTCTTTTTGCTCCGACAATAACAACCAGAGTAAGCCCGACATTGAGGCACATCTGCATAAAAGGTCCGGGAATCGCCATCACTGTTCCCGCCCTGACATCGCTTTTTGCCATTTCCATGTTGGCATCATTAAATCTTCTCTTTTCATAATCAGATTTACTCAGGGCCTTAACCACTCTTATGCCGGTAATATTCTCCCTCATGATCCTTACAACGGTATCAAGTCTTTGCTGTACTTTCGTGTACATGGGGATTCCTTTGGAGGATACAATTAATACTATTCCTATAAGAAACGGAAGCATTACAATAAGTATCATTGCAAGATGCCAGTCCATAAAAAGAGTCATTATCACACCGCCAAAGAGCATCATCGGAGCTCTGACACAAAGGCTCTGAAGCTGCTGTACAGCAGACTGAACATTATAACTGTCTGAGGTCATCCTGCTGATAAGGCTTGGAAGCGTAAATTCATCAAACTTGTCACCTGAAAGATTCGCTGTCTTTTTAAACAGATCTCCTCTTACGTTATAGCTTACTTTATGGGCATTATAGATTGCCTTTCTGTTGGCAAGGACATTGAACTGTCTGCAAAAAACAGCGCATACGAACATCAGCAGTCCCCAGAAGATCACCATTTTCAGGTCCTTTGAAGGAACTACTTCGTCAATCATGTATTCCAATATATATGGGAGTGTTAGCTCAGACATTGTTCCTATGAGCTTGATAAATATAGCCAGAAAAATTGCCCCTGTGTACTTTTTCATGTACCTGAAGATCAGTTTCATACCCTGTTTTCCCCTACCCCAAAACTATACATTTTATTATACAATAGTTGTAAACAAGGGCAATAGGTGCAGTTATGAGTATTCTTTTCTACCGATTTGGCAACTGGAGAAAAAAGGCAGTTACAATGTGATCATTCATCTTTTTTATGTTTGGTCTGAAAAAGTTTTAAATCTTCGTTGAGCTTTTTGTCATCTATATCACGTTTGCATTTATATATAAAGAATACGCAGATATATGTAACGAGGATATAGATGGCAAAAATAACTGTTGCCAAAATGTTTTTATCAAACCAGCCAAAGAGCCAGGATAAAAAACTATAAGCCGCTGTACAGATCAACATTCCCAAAATTTCTTTTGCAGAAACAGAGTCTCCTTCATCAAAATTCCAAAGGACATATACCTGAATATACCCGATAAAATAGCAGGTAAAGATCAGCTCAGTCATATGTAAAATGCTGGCCTCATATACTCCGCCTATAATCCTGAAAACACAATAAAAGAACAGAAATGCAAAGAAATAAAGGCATGCCTTAAATTCAATTCCTATCTCTTTCGTAAGATACAATTCCCAAAGAGATACCTTCTTTTTGTCCTTCATTTATCTGCCTCCTTTCAATAATCTTCTGAATTCAGATGCATATCTTCTGGAAATGATAATGTGTTCCCCGCCTTCCATCGTGGCATCAATCCTGTTTGATGAGAGGCTCTTAAGTGCCTTGACACGGTTGACATTTATTACCATAGACTTGCTGCATCTAAAAAAACTCCCGTCATCAAGTTCTGTCATGAATGAAGAAAGGCTTCCATCAAGCCTTAAGGTTTTGTCGCCTGTGTAGGCAAAAAGCCTGTCATCAACCGATTCCAGGTATAAGAGATCACTTATCTTTACGCTGACTGTCTCAGTATCGGTTTTGCCCCACAGAACATTCTGTGTCTTTTCCAATATTCCAATGATCTTCCGTATTTCAGGTGTGGATTCTATATATCGTATCTGAATGAATTCATCACCCTCTGCTATTCTTTGTATGTCAATTCTCATAACTGATTTCCCTTAAGCAGCTGATCACGTTTAGATAATATATGTGTCTCTCTGCTCCACATATAATTATACGGGCAAAAGCAGTGTCGTTGCAAAGCCTTTATCACGCATCACTTATACACATCATAATACGGGATTATCACATTCTCACCGGCCTTAAGATCCTCAGGGCTGTCAAGATGATTGATCCTGAGGATTTCATTTATGTAGGACTCAAAGCTGTCATAGTGGTCCTCTGAAAAGCGCTCTTTGGAAAGGCTCTCTAAAGTATCACCGGCATGAACGTTGACAACAGTATAGTATTTAACAACAGGAGCAGTATCGTTGTTCTGGGCCTTGATCATTAGTGTTGCTCCAATAAAAAGAACTGCTGAAAGAATAACTGCAATAATTGTTCCGAGGGCGATTCTCTGCCTTCTTACTATTTGCATGCGCCACTTTCTGTTCTCCCTTATCCTGCGCTCGCTCCTTGAAAAAGAATCTGTTGCGTCTACAAATCTTCCATCAAATCTTCCATCAAGTACTGCTGCGTTCATATTAGTCCCTCCTCATATATCAAACAAGTCCCACATGTTTTCGTCTGATTATATTAAACACCTTGATGTGTGACTTAATTCGGACAGCTCAACACCGCATGTTTTCTGGCATTTAGGGCATCCTGACAATCACAAAACTTTTCATCATAACCTTCTGTATAAAATTTTAGCAATGGCTTTATCACACAACTGTCACAGTCGCAGTGCAATTTACTTATAAAAAAAGAATCATATATTTCCTATCTGAAAATACATGATTCTCTGTCATACATCTGTATAAAATTATTTGAAGTCCGTCACACTTTTGTGGTCCACTTTGTGCAGTCCATAACCATAGTAGCAAGATCCTGATAAAAATCAGGCTCATGGCAAACCATAAGAATGCTGCCCTTATACTCGGAAAGTGCCCTGTGAAGTTCCTCTTTAGCATCCACATCCAGGTGGTTTGTGGGCTCATCAAGAACCAGAAGATTTGATTCTCTGTTTATGAGTTTGCAAAGGCGAACCTTGGCCTGTTCTCCACCGGAAAGGACCTTGCACTTGCTCTCAATATGCTTGGTTGTAAGTCCGCATTTTGCAAGAGCTGATCTTACTTCATATTGGGAAAAGCCGGGAAACTCGTTCCAGATTTCCTGCATACAGGTTGTCTCAATATCAGGTGACATCTCCTGCTCAAAATATCCGATAGCCACATTTTCACCCAGTTCAACACTGCCCGATATAGCCGGGATAAGTCCCAAAATACTCTTTAAAAGTGTAGTCTTACCGATACCGTTTGCACCTGTAAGAACTATTTTTGATCCTCTCTCAAAGGTGATATTAAGAGGTGATGAAAGGGGCTCATCATATCCTATAACCAGATCTTTGGTCTCAAATATGACCTTGCCCGGAGTCCTTGCCACCTTAAAGTTGAACTCAGGCTTGGGCTTTTCCTGGACCTTCTCAATTATATCCATGCTGTCCAGTTTCTTCTGACGGGCCATAGCCATATTTCTTGTGGCAACTCTTGCTTTATTTCTTGCGACAAAGTCCTTGAGGTCAGCGATCTCCTGCTGCTGTCTGTTATAAGCAGCCTCCCTCTGTGCCTTCTTCATCTCATAAACTTCCATGAATTTATCATAGTCGCCCACATATCTGTCCAGGCTGTGTGTGGTTCCGTCCATGTGATAGATGATGTTGACAACGCTGTTCAAAAACGGAATGTCGTGAGAGATCAGAATAAACGCATTGTCATAATCCTGAAGATATCTGGTAAGCCAAACGATGTGCTCTGCATCCAGATAGTTGGTAGGCTCATCCAGCAAAAGAATGTCCGGCTTCTCCAAAAGAAGTTTGCCCAAAAGGATCTTGGTTCTCTGACCTCCTGAAAGCTCGGTTACGTCTCTGTCCAGTCCCAGCTCCAGAAATCCGAGTGCCCTGGAAACCTCTTCAATCTTCGAATCTATAAGATAAAAATCCCTGTTGGTCAAAAGATCCTGGATGGTTCCGAGCTCTTCCATATAATCCTCGAGCTGCTTCTCATCCGCTTCTCCCATAGCGTCGCAGATTTCATTCATCCTTGTCTCCATGGCATATAAAGGCTCATAAGCAGAAGCAAGGACATCGCGTATTGTCATACCCTCTTTAAGCACCGCATGCTGATCGAGATATCCAACCTTAACATTTTTGGCCCACTCGATCTTGCCGGCATCAGGCATGAGCTTGCCGATGATTATATTCATAAAAGTGGACTTGCCTTCTCCGTTAGCTCCGACAAGTCCTATATGCTCACCCTTCAAAAGTCTGAAGGACACATCATCAAAAATGGCTCTGTCACCAAATCCGTGTGTCAGATGCTCAACATTTAAAATACTCATAAAAACTCCTAAAAAACTCTGATTAAAAACACAAAAAACTATCTGAAAACAACACTAAACATAATATCGGTTTACCCTTTAGAAATCAAGCATTTCTATGCATTGCGCAAATTCAATGTACCTTGAGCATACGCAGATCTGATAGTCACTATAGGTATAGGTGGACAGATGTATATCATTTTTTGCCTCTTTGTCGTAATATATCTTTTGTTCCCCTTCAAGGTCCACATATATATTTTTCGGTCCCATGGTGATCCCTTTACCATAGTACTTCATAATGCTCTCTTTCATGGTCCAGAGGCTGGTAAAAAGAGCATTCCTTTCCGCTTCATCTTTTCCCTGAGTTAGAATATGCTCCGCTTCCCTCTCATCAAAGACGTAATCGATGAGGCTGTCTTTAAAGCTCTTGTTCTGCTCAATATCGGTTCCGACCTCTGAATCAGAAAAAGCGCACACAGCCATACTCCCTGAATGTGACAGGTTAAAGTACAGACTATCCGCGCCTTTGACATCAATATATGGTTTCTTATTCTCTCCAAGGCTTATCTTCGCCTCTTTGATCCCATACTCCTTAAGTCCTTGTTCCAGAAGGATACCCGCTCCCAAAGACAGAAGCTTCCCATTTTTCACCTTGATCCTGTCTATTTTCTCTTTACGGTAAGATGGCATTTGTGCATACCAGAAATCAAATGCTTCTCTGTCTTTCAAAAAATCAACTTTGGTTCCATACAACCTTGATACAACTGTCCCCATCAGTACTCTTCGGAAATCCTTTCAACTTTGTCATCATGGATAAAAAGATGTTCTCCGTGCCAGAACTTGTTCTGTAATTCATTCCGCGTAACTTCCTTCGAAAGATACGCTCCTTCAACATAATCAGCCGCCACATCCTTAATCTTACCATAATAATATCCATTGTCTATTCCGGAAATTATTATCTTCTTTTCCAGCTGCCTTATCATATTGGTCCTGTTATTCAGAACAATCTCCGCATTCTCCTGATTGGAGGTTTCAAAAATGCTTCTCACATCCAGAATAACACCTTCAAAGTTTATGCTGGCGATCGTATTAAGTCCCAAAAATCCTGCTTCATAATCACTTATATAGGTGCGAACTCCAAGAGATGCTATCCCGTTTTTCATTTTCAAAAGAACGTCCTTAGCTCCAAGTGCATCGGATTCTTTAAATACAAAAGCAAGAAGTGACGGATCGATATTAAAACGCTTTATATTATCGGCTATACAGGTGACCAGATCCATTTTTATCATGTGTGAAGACATGATAGGAACCAATATGAAGTCTATCTGCATATCTGACTTGTCTACACCACTGGATAAGAATCTGCATACGCTCTCTATGGTCCTTAGTTGTATTTCTTCAATAAAACCTGAATACTCGGCGATTTCCATAAATTCAGCGGATTCAATCTCCCCCATGATAACATCACGCAGTTTAAGGCATACTTCTGCAACCTTGATAGTATAATTTCCCTGTAGATATACAGGTCTGTAGTATATTGAAAAGCCCTTTTCCTGAAGTCCGCGACCTATAGCTTTCTCTACTTCCATTCGCCTTACAAGGAAATTGAGATCAGATCCCCTGAAGAAATGTTTCTCCTGTTTACTGAGGTCAGTGTTCTCAAGGAGGAATACATCATTCACACTTGAAAAACGCTCGGGGCAGTCTGCCAAAAGGAGGTTATACTCCATCAGGAATTCAGTTCCATCAACAATCCATGGCTTCTGCATGCGCATATTTATCTTTTCTGCAAGATTATTTACATCCCATTCTGGAAGGTCTGCATTCAGTATAAAGAACACATTAAAAGCAGTCCTGTACGAGTTTGTCTCATTTCCATCATCCATGAAAAATGAAGACATATCACGAAGCAGGATTTCCACCATCTTGGATCCGTATATTTTACGGTAAGTTTCAAGGTTTTCTATTCTCAGGCAAATGACATTGAATTCCCTTTTCATTATGAAAAGGCTCTTCATATCCTGAACGAAGGCCATGCGGTTGTACGCTTTGGAAACTACATCTGTACGTTCATCGTCCTTCTCGATCATGAGCATGATTCCGGTAAGACCTATAGCTTCACACAAAAGTTCGCACTTAATGCTCGGTATAAACAGCTGTATTGCTGTTCCTATAATTGCAAGGGAAAGAAAGTACACCATTGCTATTTGCTTCGTAGCATTAATGGTATACCAGTATTTGATGAGAAGAACTATTGCCACGCCAATGTAATAAAGAGATATCGCATAGGCTACATATATTCCTATTCCTCTGGCATATGCAAATTTGCCTACTATTTTGAAAAAGAACTGGGTAAATGGATTTGTAAGCAGCATCATTTCCAAAACAATGATAGGAAGCTTTAGCCCAAACCGGGCGAATGTATTTAGCCTGTGCCTCACTCCGCATATTACAATGATATAGAAAGTAAATACCGGTAACATACCCAAATGGGTAAAGTAGTAAATTATCTGTGTTGCATAGCTTACAATCCATTTGAAAGTGTCATTAAACCCATAGGCTAAAGCCAAATGGGAAACACCCTCTGTCAGTGAATCTACCAGCGTAATAACTACAAGCATGGTAAATAAACGGCTTCTGATACGATATCTTTTTCGCATCATAGTCGAATAGAAAAGGCAGGTTATGCAAATAATCGCTGCAGCAAACCTATAGGTCATGCTGTCTATGATCTCAATATCCATGCTTTACTGGTTCTTCCTTTGTCTAAAGAAGGTGTCGAGGGTACTAAGCAGTTTGTCTTTACTTATGGATTTCAAAAGGTAATCGGCAGGTTTTAATGATATAACATTGGTAACTGAGTCCCTGTCATTTTTTCCCGTAAGAAACATAACCGGTGTGGACTGGGAAAAAGCTTCACTTTTAAGCATTTCCATTACTTTAGGTCCGTCCAGAACGGGCATATCATAGTCAAGAAGTATCAGATCTGCCTTATTTGTAGCCAGCCAGGCAACAGCCTGAGTTCCTGAGTTTGCCATTCCTACCCTGTAGGTATCTTTGAGCCACTCTCTGACCATCTGAATATATGTAGGATCGTCATCTACAATGAGAATGCATTTTCGGCGCTGGATTTCAAATTCATCGTCGGTAGCGGTAGCAACTTTTTCCATCAGCGAAGCCATATCAAGAGGTCTGGTTACTTCAAAGGCAATGTCTTCTTTTGGTATATAGTGATGTACCAGATCGAATGCCGGTTTATCACCTATTATCAGCATCACCATATTTTCCTCAACACAAAGATCCTTAAAGTACACAAGAACTTCCCTGTGTTCTTCAAAGTCCTGATCAGTGTATAAAATTATCAGATCTACTCCATGCTTTTTGGAACTTAAGTCCGCCAGACTGTATGAACAGTCAACCACGCTAAAACGATTTGAAATAAGCGCGTTTTTTATGGCGTTTACCAAAAATGTCTCTTCATTTCTAACAAGCAGAATCTTCTTTCCTATCATGTTGCACCTCATTTTACTCATGAGTATTTAATTACCGGCTGTTAAGTTTCTCCTGCACTACCTGCGTGATCTCATCCCATTTAAGCTTGTATGCCAGATCCGAAATTTTCTTGAAGGTTTCCTTGTCCTCCTGTGGCAATCTGTATTCTTTAACAGAATCAAGCACAAATTGAAGCGTATCGTAGTCGAGTATATTGCTTACTTCCAGAATTGTATTATAGGCATCCAAAAGCTGTGCATCTGTGATTTCCTTTTTATCTGCGTCATCCTCTTTCTCTCCTGCAATCTCAGGAATTGAATCAAGGCTGTGCTTGATAATAGAATACAGATTTAAAAGTTCGGGCTGGTAATTTCTGATAGTCTCAATATCATTGTTATTTCCGGCCTCTTCAAGCTGCGCTGAAAGCTTTGAGAGGTTCATTGCGCCTACAGTTCTGCTGGTGCTCTTTAGCGAGTGCACATAACTCGTGTAATCCTTCCAGTTCTCATCGTCATAAGCAGTTTCGATGTCGTTCCTTGAACTGTCGATGGACTCGTAATAAACCTTTAAAATGCTGACATAACTGTCGATAGTACCGCAGTTCTTTATTCCAACGCTTGCATCTATCTCTTCAAGCTTATCCATCCATTCCTCAGAAGAAGGAACAGTCTTCGTCTCCTCCTCCGAATATTCATCAGTATGTGTACTTGCCAGGGTGACTTTT
>JAEEGL012319481.1_pt1 | contig 11677 bp, 13 predicted proteins | sample 9134231 | NCBI WGS metagenome assembly JAEEGL01 (sample SAMN16246548, study PRJNA631951) | gut metagenome | biome: gut microbiome; feature: rumen; material: fiber-attached | host: Bos | place: Iran: Karaj | collected 2018-10 | reverse complement strand
TTGACTTTCTAATTTATACAAATCATCGCAGCCGCCAATAAATTTACCGTCTGCATAAATTTGCGGAACTGTTGTAACTCCGGATTTTTTGGATATTTGTCTTAATAAATCATCTTCTAGTGTATTAAGCTTGATTTCTTTAAAATTAATACCTTTTGAAGTCAATAATCTTTTTGCATTGAAACAGTGCGGGCATTTATCTAATGTATAAATTTGAACATTCTTCATAAAAAACTCCTTATGATAAATTTACTTATAACATCATATATTTTGAATTTTTTAAAATAAATACCCAAACAGACAAAGATAAGGAGAAGTTTTGTATAAGGACAATAAAAAAGATGCCCTTAAAGGCATCTTTTTCAATATCTTTTATCTTGCAGCTATACGGCTTTTTGAACTTTGTTAGCTCTTATGCAAGAAGTGCAAACTCTTACTTTTTGAACTTTACCGTCAATAACAGCTTTTACTGATTGTAAATTAGGCTCTTGACGATGAGGGTTTGCTTTGTGTGAAAATGATATTTTATTAGCTTTGTTTGCGATTTTTCCGCAAATAGCACAACTTTTTGCCATGATTAACCTCTTTCTTTCATTTTCCTTCATGCTAAACAAAAAACAAAAATATTTCAAGTCCTTATTTATAAGCTTCATGAAATTTTATAATTTTAAAATTTGCGACTTTTTTATGTTTTGGTTATAATCTTACGCATAAGAAAAAGAAAGGCTATATATGATTAATTCAGTTGTACTTGTCGGTCGTACGGGACAAGATCCCGAGATAAAATATTTTGAATCAGGGAAAGTAAAAACCGTTCTTTCCGTTGCAGTAAACAGATGGACAAAAGACGGAGATAAAACAGATTGGTTTAGAGTTGAGCTTTGGGATAAAAATGCGGAATTTGCGGGCGAATATGCCAAAAAAGGCAAACAAGTCGCTATTGAAGGCAGGATTGCTTTTAACAAATGGACAAGCAATACCGGTGAAAATAGAGAATATTATTATATCAGAGCAAATAATATAAGATTATTAGGGAAAAAAGACGAGTAAATTATGTTTATACAATCCGGAACAATCGGTATTATAGCTGATGACTTAACAGGTGCAAATGATACGGCTTTACAATTTCATCTTGGCGGAGCCAATACTCAAATCCTTTTTGATTATAATCAAGGACAGGAAGGGCTATTAAAAACTCAAGTTTGGGCTATGAGTACCGAAACAAGGAATGTTTCAAAGGAGGAGGCAAGCAGTGCCGTAAAAAAAGCCGTCAGCATACTCAAAGAGCATTTGAATACCGAATATTTTTTCAAAAAAATAGATTCAACATTAAGAGGAAATATAGGTACCGAAATACAAACAATGCTTGATGAATTAGGATGGGATGCAGCAGTCATTGTTTCGGCTTTTCCTACCGAAGGCAGAACGACTGTCGGCGGTTATCACCTTTTGAAGGGTGTTCCTATCGAAAGAACGGAATTTGCCCGTGATCCAAAATCTCCGGTTAAAGAAAGTTATGTTCCGGCTCTGATTTCTGCACAAACAGGAACTCCCGAAAATGTTGCTCTTATTCCTTTAAGAACGGTTGCTAAGGGTGCAGGGCCTATATTAATAGAGCTTCAAAATCTCATAAAAGAGGGTAAAAAATTAATCGTTATTGATGCGGTTTCTACAACTGATATTGAGCAAATTGTACTTGCCGTGGAAAAAAGCACATATCAAATTTTACCTTGCGGTACAGCTGCTTTTGCTCAAGCTTTTGCCGATATATGGCTGCCCGAAACAGAGTATCAACATATTTCAAAAACTATTCCTGAGCATCCCGTATTTGTTGTATCAGGAAGTGCAACCTCCCTAAGCCGTATCCAAATTGAAAAACTTGCTCAATGCAGTGATTTTGAACCTTATATTATTGATTTGAATTTGGAAAAAATTAATACAATTCCTTTTGATGATATGGTTGACAGAATTGCAAAAAATCTTTTGAAATATAAATTAGTACTTGTTTATTTTTCTACAACCGAGGCACAAACGGAAAAAAATCTTGCATACGCAAAAGAACACGATATTAATCCTGATGATATTCCGTCAATCATAACCGATTACTTAGCAAAATTAACCAAAGATATTGTTGCTATACAAGAAGTAATACTTGTTTTAGCAGGCGGAGAAACCTCTTTTAAATGTTGCAGAGCAATAGAAAGTAATAATTTACAGGTTATTGATGAAGCAGATTTTGCTATTCCTCTTTGTCTTGATTATTATGCAAGATGGATAGTTACAAAATCAGGCAATTTAGGTACTCCAAATACTTTGATTAATATTTTGAAATTTTTGGAAAGACATAAATAAATGCAAAAAATAGCAATAACCATGGGCGAACCTGATGGTATAGGTTCTGAAATAATATTGAAGGCTTTGCAGGATTTTGATTGCAAAAATTTTATTCTTATCGGAAATAAAAAAGTCTTTGAAAAAACGGAAAAAATTTGTTCTTTAAAATTACCTAAAATCGAATTTATTAATATAGAAGGCAGTTCTAACGGCGAAATAGCTTACCTTTGTTTGAAAAAAGCTTGTGATTTAGCAAATGAAGGGAAAATAAAAGGCATAGCCACCGCACCACTGTCAAAATTTTCTTTAAAAGAAGCAGGATATAATTATTCGGGACAAACCGAAATTTTATCAAAAGAACTATCCGATAATGATGAAGCTCAAATGTTATTTTGTGCAAAAAACTTGAAAATATTACTTTTAACAAGACATTTACCGATTAAAGATGTTCCAAACGCAATTACACAAGAAAAAATTATAAAAGTAGTAAAAATCCTTGATAGAGAATTGAAAGGAAAATTTAACATAAAAAATCCTAAAATAGCAATTTGTGCATTAAATCCGCATGCAGGTGAAAACGGAATGCTCGGCAGAGAAGAAATAGATACATTTATACCTGCTTTAACCGAATTAAAAAAAGAAGGTATTAATATAACAAATCCTATAAGCGCCGATTCCCTTTTGGGAAAAGCCGTAAAAAATGCCCAAAATCCCGAATACGATGCTTATATTGCCGCTTTTCATGACCAAGCTCTTCCTTGTATTAAATCTCTTGGTATGGAGGAGGATTTTAATGTTACTATAGGATTAAAGGTTTTAAGAGTCTCTCCTTCACATGGTACAGCTACCGATATTGCATATAAAAATTGTGCATCCTATGGAAGTATGCACAATACAATACAATATCTTTTATGATTATTATTTAAGCTGTTTTTCTTGATGATATTTTATAGATTTTGGTATTAATAAGGCTTCTGTAGTTAACAGAAACTAAATTCATATAATCAAAGACCTCTTCTTGGGGGATTTTTGATTCTTTTTCTAAGGCAATAGTTGATTTATCTTTGTACATTTCAACTATTCTTTTGTCTGATTCATAAGTTATACCGTTATTCATTTTTTTCCTCTTTTGTTCTCTTATATATATAAAGTATATAAAGATACAGAGATTTCAATTTTTTGGAATTTGTTTACAAAAGTTAACATTCCAAGGTGCACACACAACAGGGGTTTTAACAATGTAAAGAATTGTAACAAATTAAAGAAAAAATGAAATTTTAAACTTGTTATATACTTTATATATATAAGAAGATTGATTAATAAGAACAGAGCAAAAAAATTCCTTCCAATTTCCTTCCTAACAATTCCCTTTTTTAAAACAAACTTTATCCGACATCTTGTCGGATTTTTTTTATATTTATTAACATTACGACAAAGTTGCTTGTATAAAAGAATTGTGCATGATAAAATCGGGTTTGTGAGAGTACCCAAAATGTTTGGGTAATGTTAAAAAAGGAGAAAGAGATGAAAAAATTATTACTTTTATCTGCACTTTTAGTATTTGCTGCACTTCCTGCATGTGCAAAAGAACCGGCTGGTTTCATTTGGCAAAATACAACTGCACCTTTAGCAGGCTCTTCAAATGTTGCTGCTGCTAAAACCGGTACAGCTGTTTGCAATCAATATTTTGGTGTTGTAGCTACAGGTGACTGCAGCCTTAGAACAGCTATGAAAAATGGTAAAATCAACAGCTTAGGCTATGCAGACCAACAAGCAAAACTTATCTTCGGTTTTGGTAAAATTACAACAACTGCTTATGGTAATTAATTAAAATATTTTATTATACGCAATTTTGGAGTCACTTTGTGGCTCCTTTTTATTTTATTAAAACAAAATCAATAAGTTATTATTGCAGATAATCAGATTTTGAATATTCACAGACAATTTCTTATAAGAAAAATACACATAATTTATGGTTATGTTTGATGCGATAATTTTATTTTTTAATATATAATATGTTATGTAGAAAGAATTATTTATAATGAATAAAATTACTTTATTTCTTATATTTTTGATTAGTTTATCTGAAGCTGCTTTTGCGGGAAAAGTTGCACCGGATTGTACTTATAAAGGCATCCCTCTATATGGTAAAGTCAAAATTGTCCAAAACTTTGAAGATTTTAAAGTTAAAAGAGTTGATAATTTTCAAGACATAAAGATAAAACGAGTTGATTATTTTCCGAACAGCTGTGGAAAATGGCAATTTGTGGATAATTTCGAGGATTTTAAGATAAAATTTGTTGACAATTTCGAAGATTTTAAAATCAAATTTACAGATAATTTTGAAGGTCTGTAATTAACCCGATAAATACATGATTTGTTTTTGATATTTGTTAGTGATAGAATTTTTAATATGTTTAGTTTGGGAGTATGAATAATGTTTAAGAGAGAGAACGGTTCTAGCAAATTTAATATTGTTGATACAGTTATTATTGCAATAATTTGTATTTGTTTAATCGGATTATTGCTTACAAAACTCGGTATCATAAAAACATCAGGAAACATGATAAAAAAAGAACAGGAAATTCAGTTTGTTGTTATAACAAGAGCTTATGACGTTTTAGGTGATGAAGAACTAATCAAACCCGGAGATAAAACCTTTATTACCATAAGGAATGTACCCTATACAAAGCTCGAGGTGGTTGATGTAAAAACAGAGAAATTAAAAGAAATGTTTTTCAATTATGACAGACCTGAAATGCCTTATTTGTACGAAAATCTTGCGTATCCCTATAAAAAACAATATATAATAACCTTAAAAGATAAAGCTCAAATAACAAAAGACGGTGCCGTAATCGGCGGAAACAAAATAAAAATAGGATTACCTATTGATTTAGAGGACTTTAAATACAGAATGTCAGGTACTGTTTCTGATGTTATAACCGAGGAAGATTTGGAAAAATAAATATGAAATTAAAATTTTTTAATCAAAATAATAAAAATTTTGATAACGGAATAATTTTATATTTTTTCAATATTTTCTTCTTATTTTTGTCAAGAAAATTAAGAAAATATGCTGAAAAATCCATATTTGTTCAAAATATTGATAAAATTTATTTCGGAATATTTTTATTTTTGATATTTTCATTGTTATTTGTTAATTCTTCTTTTATAGGAGTTTTAGGATTAATTTTAATATGTTTAACTTTAATCAGAAATATTTTTTATTATGAAAAAATCAAATTTTCTCCATTAGAACTTTTTGTTTTAGCCTTTTTAGTTTTATCGGTGATAAGCTGCTGCTTTTCATCTTTTCTTTTGCCGAGTTTAAAAGGTTTAACAAAGGTTCTTATATATATAGGTTGTTTTTATTCATTTATTGATTTTTTCAAGCGAAATCCCAAAAAAATATTATGGACAATATTTTTTACGGCAGGCTGCACAATCCTTGAACTTTTGCCTATATTAAAGCAATATGTTTTTGGTGTAAATTCGCTTGCTTCATGGCAAGATACAAACAATGTTAATCCCGAGCAGCTTTTAACAAGGGTATACGGAACATTGAAGCCCTATAATCCCAATTTATTGGCAGGATTTTTATTAATGGGAATTTCTTGTATAACAGGCAGCGGTATTTATATGGCTTTAAAAAAACAATTCAAACCTGCCCTTATTTTAGCAGGGTGTTTGCTAGTAGGGTTGTTTATGCTGTTTGCAACAGGATGCAGAGCTTCTTATATAAGTTTGTTTTTCAGTTTTTTAATGGGAATATTTTTATCGTATCAAGTTTTCAAACAATCAATAAAAATAGACAAGCAAAAAGTTAAAAAAATATTTTTTATTGCAGGAATAGTTGCTCTTGTTCTTGGCGGATTATTAATTTTATCCTCTCCTGCTCTTATGCACAGAATTTCATCGATATTTACGTTAAGAGGGGATAGCAGCAATTCTTACAGAATGAATGTTTATATATCAAGTTTAAAAATACTGAAGGATAATTTCTTAATAGGTATCGGTACGGGGAATACAACCTTTAGGCTTGTGTACGGTTTGTATATGGTAACGGGTTTTGATGCTTTGGGTGCTTACAACATTTATCTTGAAATGGCGGTAGAGAGCGGTATTTTTGCCCCAATAATATTTTTATTAATGATTGGTTATACTTTTATAAAATCCGTTAAAACATTTTTGACTGTAAAATTTTTGGAAAATAAAATAGCAATTCTCTCCTGTTTAATGGGAATATTTGCAATTTTAATTCAGGGCTTTTTTGATACTATTTGGTACAGACCGCAAATTCAAATACTGTTTTGGTTATTTTTAGCAATTTTAGCCGTTTTGATTATGAAAAAGGACAAAATTAATGAATAAGAATAAGAAAATATTAGCTGTAAATTTTGGCGGATTAGGTGATGAAATATTATTCTTGCCGTTTTTAAATTCATTAAAAAAAACAGTTGAAAATTGCTCAACAACTCTCGTTCTTGAGCCACGCAGCAAAGCGGTTTTTCAAATATCTGATGATATAGATAATATCATTTGCGTTGATATCAAATCCAAAAACAAATATTTGAATATTTTGAAATTTTTATTTAAAGTCAGATTTCAGCATTATGATATGGTTTTTTCTTCGGGGGCTTCACCGCTTGTTGCAATTCTTTTATTTTTAACGGGAATTAAAAAAAGATATGGGTTTAAAACAGGCAAATTTACGGATAAACTTTTAACAAAAGCCATTTTTCTCAATAAAAATCAATATGCAGGAGAAATGTATCACGATTTAATCAGAGGAATTAATGAAAAAATAGAGTTTTCTCTGCCTAACTTAAAAGCTTTTTCCATTGAAGAACCTCTTATCAAATCAGAAAAACCGATAATTTTAATTCATCCCGGTGTCAGTCAAATGAGTATAAAAAAGAATATTTTTAAATCATTAAATAAAACGAAGTGGATAAACCTCATAAAAAAACTGCTTGATGCAAAAAAATATACTGTGGTTTTATGCGGTGGCAAAGATGATGAAAAAATTATCAGCGAAATAACCTCTAACCTTTTTGATGATGAAAACTTTATAAATTATTTTGGCAAAACCAAAAACTTAGAGGATTTTATAAAACTCATAAAATCCTCCGATATTATGGTTTGTACGGATAGTGCGCCGCTGCATATAGGAATAGCTCTCAAAACAAAAATTATAACCGTCTTTTGTCCGACAAATGAAAAACTTCTTGTTCCGCAGTCAGAAAATATTAAAGTTGTAAAAAGAGATGATTTAGAATGTCGTCCCTGTTTATGGCATAAAAGACAAACTTCTTGTGAAAAAAGAACTTGTCTTGATATAGATGAAAATAAAATAATTGAAGCAATAGAAAGTATGGTTTAAAAATGGAAAATATAGTTTTAGCATCAGCATCACCAAGAAGAAAAGATTTGTTAGAAAAAATAGGACTTAAATTTTCGGTTATTCCGTCAAATTATGAGGAAAAACTCTCCGATAATATTTATTCGGATGAAAAAATCGAAAATCTTGCTTTGAATAAAGCAAAGGATGTTGTGCAAAAAGTTCAAGAGCCATCTATTATTATTGCGGCAGATACGGTTGTTGTTCTTGATAATGTTATTTTAGGCAAGCCGAAAGACAAGCAGGATGCCTTTAATATGATAAAAAGCCTTGCGGGGAAAACTCATTTTGTTGTTACTGCTATTGCAATTATTGATAGCGAAACGAAAAAAACCCGTGTTACTAATACAAAGACCTCTGTTACTTTTGCAAATTTAACGGATGAAGAAATCCAAAAATATGTAAATACGGATGAACCCTATGACAAAGCGGGAGCTTATGCCGCACAAGGTTATGCAAGCATATTTATAGAAAAAATCGAAGGATGCTTCAATAATGTTGTGGGTATTTCCACTTTTACGTTAAATAAAATGCTTAAGGAATTTATCTAAATGAATTATATTGATGTATTTTTTCTTGCAATAGCTCTATCTATTGATGCAACAATAGTCAGTTTTGCTCAAGGACTTATTTTTAAAGAAAATAAAATAAAATTTTCTTTGCTTTTGGCATTTTTTGTCGGATTTTTTCAGTTTCTTATGCCAATAATCGGGTGGCTTTTTGCAAACTCGCTTTATAATTATTTCAAAGTTTTTTCGCATATAATTATTTTTGTCATTTTCACCTGCTTAGGAATAAAATTTATCTATGATGCTTTGAAAAAAGATAAAGATGAAAACTCAACGAAAAACTATGCAAATCTGCTTTACTTTTTAACCGTAGGTATTGCAACAAGTATAGATGCTTTAGGTGCAGGGTTTTCTTTGAGATTTTATCAGGTATCAATAATAATATCCTCTGTTTTAATCGGGTTAGTTACTTTCATAAATTCTTTAATCGGGTTTTATTGCGGACAATTGTTTAAAAAATTGCCATCAAAATTCCTTGAGATTTTGGGCGGAATTATTTTGATAGGACTGGGAATAAAAGTTTTGATATATTAACCTTTAACATTTTGTTTCCTTCATATATCTCTTTTTCTTCAACATCCAATGCTATCGGAATAAATTTTATAATAGTTCCGTCAAAAAATTTAAAAGTTTGAACTTCGTCAAATTTATTTGTTCTTGGATATAAAAGAGCAGTCGTAACATTTTCTTCTTTCTGCTCTTCTGTTTTTTCTACTTTTTCTTCTTTACAATTTTTCCGTATTAATTTTGAATATGTATATATTTGATACAAATCTGCTTGAGTTATATCATAATTTTCTTTGTATTTTCCCTGTTCTTCTTTTTGCGCATTATCTTCTTCTTGTGCCAATTCCATATTCTTATTAAAATTTATTATCTTATATTTTGCATCAAGAATTACATAATTCTTCTTTTCTTTATCATTTAAAACAAAATCCATTTTTGTTGCAAACAAATTTTCTTCAATTTCTTTAATTTCGTTATTTTCTTTATCAATTTTATGCGTTATCAAATAGTTTTGTCCTGAAAATTGTTTTTTATAAGAGAAATTTAATTCCTTTTCATAATGTTTCAACAGTTTTTCTATATAATTTTCAAACAAATCATTCAAAGAGAATAATATAGCAGGAAATTTTCTTCTGCCTTTTCTCGGCCAAAAATATTTGTCGTTCAAAAATACTTCCGCATAATTCAACGGTTCGTCATAATGTTTGTAAAGGCGGTTTGTTTGTATTTTTGCAAAATCCTTTATGATATTTTTACTTTCCTCAATATTCCCGAATTCTTTAATATATCTGCGGAGTCTTTTCTTGTTTTCTTCGCTTTTTGATTTTTTCAAAATATGGCAGCAAGCAGTCTTTAATATTCTGTTTTCGGGGATATTTTCGGTAAATTCATCATATTCTACATAAAACTTTTCTTTGGAAATAATGTTTCGTTTTATATTCTCAGAAAATTTAATTTTACCTTTGAGATACGGAAGATTATCCTCCTCTAATGAATAGAACTTTTTAATACCTTTTTTAAAAAGCTCGTCCATCATATTGCAAAATCTTGATATAATAAGCTCTCTAAATAATTCTCTTGAACTCAATTCCGTGGCAGACTCGCTCAAAGCCTTATAATCATTAAATTTTTCGGTTGAATTTAAAAGATTATAGAATATTTTTTTACTTGTATCATTATCTTCTTTATCTATTTTGGGGAGAATACAAAACTCAACCTCATCAATTAGAAAATAAGCGGTATATTTTGAGCATTTGATTATCTCTCTGCCGTTTTCCCGTTCAATTTTTAAACCTTCAATAAGATTATCATCAATTAATTTTTTAATCTTTTCAAAGTGTTTTTTTGAGCATTTTTTTGTGCAAGTTGAGTCCTCGTTATTGCAAAAAGAACATTCTTTGCAGGAGTTTTGCTCGCAGACTTCTATAATATCATGTTCATAAGTAATGACTTGATGAGGCATTTTTAATCCTCATTATCTAATTTTTTAAGAATTTCAACCCAGTTAGCTTCTATATTTTCTAATAGTTTCTTATCATCTTCCTTTTCACAACCAAGTACTTTTGCAATTTTGTTTTCATCATCATAAAAATATTCCTCCAATAAAGGATATATTTTATTTAAAAATGCTCGTTTTAATTCTTCTTTACTATCAACATTAATAAAAAACGCATGTCCTATTGTATAATTTTTATCCAAACCGCCTTTATCTTTATCAACAATATTTGCATTCAAATTTGTTAATACATTTTTTAAATTAATATCCTTTACTGTTTTACCTTCTAATAATTCAGGCTGAGGCAGCATTTCTTCAAAATCAAAGCGGCGCCTTAATGCCGTATCAAGTAGGGCTATCGAGCGGTCAGCGGTATTCATTGTTCCTATAATGTATAAATTCTTCGGAACTGAAAAAGGAGTTTGAGAATACGGCAAAGTAACCGTCAAAGCATTATCCGCACCCTCTCTTTTATCTTCTTCAATAAGAGTAATCAATTCACCAAAGATTTTAGAAATATTCCCTCTGTTGATTTCATCGATAATCAGGACGTAAGGTTTGTCTTTTTCTTTGCAGCCTGTACTTTGTTTTTGTTTATCAACAATATCCAATACTTTATTAATAGACATATTGTTTAATCGATAAACTGTTGCAGGTGAAAACTCTCTATTATTATTAATTTTAGTAATATCAAGATTTAAACCTTTTACGAGCCATTTCACATCTCTATAGCGCTTATAATTTGGAAATTCATTATTCCATTTATAATCACTTGTAATAACACCGATAGCATCAATTGTTTTTTTGGAATAACAAGATAAAACAATATCACCAATATCCATTTTGTCTATAAATGCAGATAAAACTAAGTTACCCCCATGGGTAAAATTTGTTTTATTTGTTATAATTTTCCCGTATCTATCCCATCCGATTCTTATACGGTTATTTTCCATACAATCTTTTCTAATTCCATTTTCTCCTGCACCCATTAATGAAACTTTCCATATTTTAGAATTTTCATTTAATTCAAAGTTATTATCTGCATTTTGAATAATTGAAAGTTCTGCATTTTTGCATATACGTTTAAAAATGCCATCTGTTCCGACATATTTAACATCATTATGTTCTGTTGAACCCCATTCGGGAATATAAGGTTTTATACCTTCAACAAATTCCTCATAAGAATATGACTGATGAAAAGTTATAAATTCAATACGTTTTGTTGTATCATCAGATTTTTTTTCAATTTCATTTCTAAATCTTTCCTGTAATTTTTCATAAGTTATCGGATTTCTCTCAGAATCTTTTCCATAATCTTTATCTTTAAGATTATATTTATACTCTTTACCATCTATAATACTCATAGCTTTT
>JAEEGL011883036.1_pt1 | contig 11677 bp, 2 predicted proteins | sample 9134231 | NCBI WGS metagenome assembly JAEEGL01 (sample SAMN16246548, study PRJNA631951) | gut metagenome | biome: gut microbiome; feature: rumen; material: fiber-attached | host: Bos | place: Iran: Karaj | collected 2018-10 | reverse complement strand
GCATAAGAATGACCATAGCGGTCTTCTGCCTTGTTGGGGTAGGTAAGGTAAACCATCGAAAGCACGTAGGCGGTATAGCCAAGAGTTTCAGAAACCTTGAAATGGTCACCACAGTCGTGCCAACCACCCGTCAAGTCATGTCCGACTTTGGAGCCGTCTTTCAAGTGGCAGGGCTTGTGGAAGTGCGAATCTGTATTACCGCAGCGCTGGATCCCGAAGAACTGCAAGGAGTTTTCGAGGATGGAATTGTAGATGGATGGGTGCACATGGAATGTTGCCGATGTGTCTTTGCCCACGACAAGGAAGTATTCGCCCGTTGTTGAAAGCGTAGTAAAATCGGCTCGGTACAGGTCTTCTTTTTCTGTGCTGATGGAGTCCTGTTTACCAAACTCATAAATGCTTTCCAACGAGTTGAATGCGCCGTTAATCCAGATGTTTGGCTTTGTAGCGCCTTTCTTGATAAGCGAGAGGTTTCCGCCACCTGGAACTTCTTTACCGCTGTTCGCATCGATGACTTTGAAGGTCATTTCCTTTGGATCGGCAACATAGGCGTACTTGTAGTCTTGCGGTCTGAATCCGCTTTGGTTCATTCGGATGGGACGTCTGTTGTAGACGTTCAACGAGTCCAAATAGCGTCGGCTACAGGTGGTACATGTTCTGTCTATGTTTGGTAGTTCTGCCTCTGCATAATCCATGCAGAACATAGCCAGTAAAGAAACAATGCTGAGTAATCTTTTCATACTTTCTCTTCTTTTATCCAAAAAATAAAGAAGCCGCCAGGATGGCTAGATCCTGGTGGCTGCCTGTTTATAATTACTTTCTTCTCTTGAAGCCAAGAGTCTTGGTCTTGCTGTCAGTTGCCTTTTCGACTCTAGCGCCCACTTCAGCACAGGATGCCTTGTAGTCGTTGGTCGTCTCGTCGAACTTCGAGGCGCAGAAGGATTCTGCCGTAAAGTCGAACTTCGCGATGTAGGCGCCTGTTCCGATCTTGTTGCCCTTCTTGGCGACCGGGGCTTCGTTATCCTTGGCTGCCCATTCCACGTTGAGCTTCAGGATGCCGTTGTCGACGAGGTTACGGACGTTCGAGAAGTTTTCGCTCGGGATGTCGAGCCTGTAGGTATTGATGTACTGACCGAGGTTATCGTAGAGGTCCATGACGATTTTCAGGTGGATATCGTACATGGGCATGCCGTCCTTGGTCGTGAAGCTTGCAGAAGGCATTGTGACTTCGATCTGGAAGTTCGGACCCGAACCCACATATGCAGCGGTGTCGGCGACCCCGAGGAGTGTTCCGTTGCCGTTGATGAAGTTGTTCTTGCCTGCGATAACCGCTGTCGTCACGAATGCGTCGTTTGCGGTCGCTTCCGGCCTTCCGATATAGGCGTTCTGCGAGGGAGTCGAGACCGGCTTGGAGAGCGTCACGTTGAAGCGGATGTTGTCGTCACCCGTGATGCGGACGTAGGGGTTGAACTTCGTCGGGGCATTGTTGTTCTTGTCGACGTAGGCGGCGCCGAGTTCCTGCGGGACGAGGCGGATGCGGTCACCGGCATGGACGATGTTGTCCTTCTCATTGTAGATGAAGTACGGGGTCTTGCTGGAGCCCTGCGGTTCGTCAGGCGGAATGTATTCGCCTCGTTCACGCTGGATATACTTGCCGTTGTGGTCCAGAATCGTCAAGGGTTCGGACATGTTGACGGTAAGCATGCCCTTGATCAGGCGTGCCGTGGAAATGACCGGGGCGCACTTGTCATACAGCGTGTAGGTCGTTTCGAAGAAACCGTTTGCAGCACCCTTGAGCGGGGAGACCGTTCCGTTGCCGTCCTTTTCGCCGCTGGTAGCGCCATAGGGGTAGGCGTTGTCAGTCGGGATGGTGATTTCGACGATGCTGTAGGTGTTGACGGAATCCTTCGTCGTGACAGAGTCAATCTGAACAACGAACGGTGCAGATACGGAGTCGCGGATGGTCCAGTAAGATTCCTTCGGCTTGATGACTCCACCCGTGGTGTCTGCTGTCGTCTTGAACGTGCGCGTGATGCCCGGGTCTCCCCAAACTGTCACGACGCTGTCGAACATGTCCTTCGTCTTGAGCTTTCTTTCGAACATCATGTAGATCACGTCCGGAATGCCGTCGCCTTCTTTGTCGATCATTTCGGCATGGTAGATAGGTACCGGGCGGGAAATGAGCGTTACAGGTACGGTCGGCTTGCAGCCAAACGGGTCAATCTGGTTGAAGCTCTGGTCGGTAATGTTAAAGTCGTCGCTGTTTCTTGCGGCAGCCTGGGCACCGATGGGTACGAGAGTATTGTTTGTATTCCCGCTGATGATGAGCTGCCAGCTCTTGCCGTTGTTGGTGGTTGTTGCGGGGCTGACGAGTGTCGGCGTTCCTGCGGCACCCGAGATGACGAGCGGCCATTCGTTCAGGGACGAAAGGATGACTTCTTCCGAGAAGGCGACTAGGACGGTGTCGTATCCGCTATTGTCGTCGTCAGCCTTTTCGAGAATCGAGACGCTTGTGAGCGTGGGGAGGATGCCGTCTGTAATCTTGACCGTTTCGGGGTTTGCCGTGCCACGGTCTGTGACGTATGTCGTAGCCTTTCCTGACGGGCTTGCGCTTGTCGGGACGAGGCTTGTATCGATCGGGATGAACACTTCGTTCATGTCCACGTACTTGGAGGCTGTAAGCGGAAGCTTGACTGTGTCAGCCATGCCTTCGATAAAGTACTTGATGCTGTCGAGCGTGTAACCTTCGGCAAGCTTGTTCGTGAAGATAATCTTCAGCTGGTCTGCCTTGTTGTCGCAGTCCGTGTCGATGGCGAGAATGGTTTGCGGTGTCGGTACCTTGGATTCGGCGTAGAATGTCTGTTTGGAGATGTCTTCTTCGTCATCCGGGTCGGTGTAGACAACCTGGATCGTATCGCCTGCGAAGAACGAAATTTCGGAAGTCTGGTTCCTCGTTTCCTTGGAATGGTTGACGGCGGTAATCGGACCTCCGATAAAGTGACCGGGGTTCGCTTCGTCTGCTTTCAAGGTTACAACGAGCTTGTCGTTCTTCTTGTTGTTGATGATTTCGACATCGACGGTCTTTGCGTTGCTCTTAATCTTGTCCTTATCCATCAAGTCGATGTAGAAGGTTGTGCCTTCTGCGTTTGCCGGGCTTACAATCGGGTTGCCGGCAGCATCCTTGATCACTAGCGTCGAGGCTGTTGCATCACCCTTCGAGAAGTTTATGTAGTAGGTTCTGTTTTCGAATGCGCAACCGCCATTTTCGGCACATGTTTCGCATGTGGGATTTGCACCTGCAAAGATGGTGATGTCCACCTTCTTGGAGCCAATGCCCATCTTGACCGGAATGTCGAGATCCCACATGTCTGTGGCAACATCGTACTTGGCGATAATCTTCGTTCCGGATTCGTCCAAAAGCCACTTGTCGAGGCTGACACCGTCGTTGAACGCCATGCCGCTGACCTTCACGCCGTTTGCCCAAACTTTCGTAATGTAACCGCCTTCGGTCACGTGAGCCTTACCTGTGACATGGACGGTACTGCTGGCCTGATCGATGTCGATATGGGAACCGTTAGAGACGTTGAATGGAGGATCAAGAGTGATATCCATCTTGTAGTTCGCTCTCTTGTTTTCCATTTCCTTCTTGGACGGGCTGTAACCCCAGATGAATTCGTCTTTACGGTAGACAGATACATACGGGTTTTCTGCAGCGACGGTAAAGTCAATATCTCCAGCATCTTTATCTTCACAGGGCATGCCGGGGTAGTCCTTTTCTTCGTAGTTTGTACGAGAATGCGGTATCCAACTCCAGTCGCCAGGATTTTCGTCAAGCGCTTCTTGGCTGGTGAGGTCGGTAACCCAGTGCCACTTGTTGTCGATGTCAGAATGGCAGTAGAACTTCTTGTTCAGTGGCGGAATGTCAAGCGGATCGTCCTGACCAACAGCGCGGATACGTGCCACAAAGAGAACGTCTATGCGGAAACGGCTTGATGATTTAATGACTGTTGGACCGAGAGGAATCGGGAAGTACCATTGCCAGGTCTTGGTCTTTTCGTCGTAGGTGTCTTCAATCTTGACCGGACGAACATGACGGAAGCCTTCGTTCAACTGAGCGAGAGTTTCTTCGTCGCAAGGACCATTGAAGCCGCCTTCGTCATAGGCTTGGCAGATGTCGGTACGGATAGCGACGTCATCGTAGAGGTCGTCGTCACCGCGCATGTACATACGGACTGTCAGGCTATCAAATGCTCTTGCTTCGTTGTTGATGATATTCATGTTAATAGCTGGTTTGCCAGCCCATTCATACTGGTATGTTCTCACGCTGAAGTCGTACCATGTGACTGGTGTTGTAAACTTGAGCAGGTTGCCGTCGTCATCGACGGTAGACTGAGCTCCGTTACTTTCGACCATGAAGTAGTAAGTCGTCTTTTCCTTGAGGCCGCCAATCTTTACGTAGTGGAACTGCGTCGGGATGCCAGACACGTCTGCGTTACCAACGCCCGAATTGTAGGCGAATTCGTTGGCGTTTGAGTGGGGCTTTGTATCCCAGTAAATCTTGGATTCGTATTCGCCGTTCGGGGTGTACCACATGATTTCGGCACTGTCGCCGCTAATATTACAGACGGTCACGTTTTGAATGTTGGCGTTTTCAACCGTGCTGAGCGTTGTGAATGTGAACGGCGTCTGAGTGCTGTCGACAAGGAATTTGGTCTTTGTGTTTTCTGGCTTGTATGCGTTTGCGCCAGTGACATAGAAGTAGTAAGCAGTTCCTGGTTTCAAGTCGCGGAGGATGATATCGTGCTGGACACCAGCGCCTTCGCTTGTTGCGTTCAAACTGTACTGGCCTTCCTGTGTGCCGTAAGAGATTGTTGCTGTGCCGCGCTGGGTAAGCTTGACGGTCACGAGTGCGGAGTCCATGCTCACGTGGCGGATTTCTACGCTGATATCTGGAGCGGCTGTCTTATCCACATCCTGTGCGACTAACATTGTGCTTCCGACAAGTGCGGCGGCTGCGTCAATACAGACTTCTGATATTTCATAGCCTTCCCAGCTGGTGCCGCTAGCACCGCCTCTTCCCAAAGGATCCCAGGCAACACCTGCTTTAACACCACCCAATAGGGCTCCGACAGGGACTTTGTACGGGTAACCTGCACCAGGCATATTTTTGCCTTCGGGGTTTGCTGCACGGTGGTGTGGGTGGGCGTCGTTCTTGTCGCCAATACCATAAATAAAGGATATATCCCACGGGTTCATGCCTAACATGTAGTTCAGCTGGTTGATGCCCAACTGGAACATTTCTGTCGATTTCCAGTTCTGAGCTCCGTTCTGCGGAAGTTTTACACCTTCCAAATCCTTTGTTACATCTGCGTAAGTCAAAACGTCAATGGTATTTCCCAACTGGTATCGGTTGTAAATCCAAGCCTGTTGTGTCTTCATAGTGTACCACAAAGGTTCGTACTTGACGGTTCCGTCAGAAGTCCATCCACCGCCTTTAGGCAATACGATTGATTCCGAAGCTCCATCTGTGTACGAAACTGCAGAAACGTTAGTGCTCATTGTGTAAGCAATGTCTTCTGCATATTCTAGGCGCCTGTTGTTGTCGATGCCGTAGGAGGCTGCTGTTGCTTCATCTTTAAGAATCAATTTGTAGAATGCATAGAGAGCGTAGGTAAAGGTGCTTGCCCAGTCCGTGTTTGCTCCGTCCTTAAAGAAACCGGCTTGTTTGAAAGTGAACCAACCACCGCGGAAGAATCCTTGAGGGTTGCTATACGCAAAGTCTAACTTGCTTTGACCACCTCTCAAAGCTGGATTTTCTGCGATATCGTAAAGGTAGGTTGTGTCATGTGTGGCGTAGAGGAGTGCCACAGCTGCCAAAGCCATATCGTCATGGTAAACAGTCGAACCGCTATACGCGGGGGTGTTTACTATTGGGGCTGTATTATTCTTGAATGTTTTGCCAGTCGCTAAATCTTTACTGAAATCGTACATCTTTATAGCGACTTCCAAACAGCTATCTGCGAAGGCTTTATATTCCGGATACTCGGAGAACATCTTACCTACGATAGCCATGCTGGCTGCAGTTTCACCACCGACACTAGAACCAATTTCTCCAAGACGAACAGCTCTTGCTGCTGGACCGCCTCTATCGGTTGCGGATGCAGAACCATCAACAGGCAACAAATCCTGATTTTCAGGTTGGCCCCACCAACCATGGTCGGGACCGAAGCTGCCTACAGAAAGTGCCATGTCGTCAATCACGCCCTTGGCTCGAGCGTAAGCTTTCAAAACGAAGTCAGCACCGTGTTTTGCTTCGCGGAGCATGTCGGGAATACCGTCCGTATTGACGGTTTCGCCCTGGTTATAGGCATAGACGTCCATGTCTGCATTGGGGTTTGTTGCTGCCATCACAGCGGCAACAGCCGTGGCGTACATTTGAGTTTGGGATTCCTTCAGGTGGTCTCCACAGTCATAATAGCCACCAGCGAGTGTTCCTGCCAATTCCGGATGGTACTCACCTCTGGCTTCGGCTTTACCAACGACTACTCCACCTGCACCGTCCTTGGTATGGGTGGGTTTTCCTTTGCGGAACCAGGATTCTGCGTACCCACTACGGTTGATGCCGTAGAACTTGAGGGCCGCATTGCGGACCATGGAGTAAACTTCATCGCTTACAATGAATGTACTTGAAATTTCGTTACCGACTTTAATGCGAAGTCGGGTTTTGGTAGGTACACCTGCTGGAATATTTCCGATTAGGATTGTCCCTGTCGGACCTTTAAAATTGATCTCGTAACGCAGCTTATCGTTGGTTGCTGCGTTGGTGCCTGCAACAATACGCCAACTCGATGAGGTTGTTTTTGTGCTAGGCTTGAAGGTTCCTTTGACAGCTGGAGACAGCGATTTGCCATTGACATCGACAACTTCGAACGATTCAGCAGTACCTACGTAGAAGAACTGCTTTTCTGGATCTTTCTCGAGATATCCCGCCTGATTGACACGAATGGGGGATATGTGCATGTTCATGGCATCTAAGTATGCCTGATTCAGTGTGTCGGGAACAAATGCGTTGGGAGCGTACTGTGGTGGAGTAAGCTTCTTTGGCAGCATGTTCTTTTTCTTGGTGACCGAAGTGTCGAAGTTCTTGAAAACGGTCGAATCCCACGTCAAAGGGAACGTGGGGCGAAGCAAGTCATAAGGAGTGGGTTGTTCTTGTTGGGCGGCGACCATAGAGGTGGCTGCACACAATGCTAACAGGTATTTCTTGATACTCACAGAGTCTCCTTTACATAATCAAAAAAGCGGGCAAAACGAGTCTTGCCCTCTAATTATATTCTCTCGAAAGGTAAAATAGATTATTTATGTAAAAAAGTATTGCGGGAAATGCTTTTTTGTTCTCAAATTATACTCAGATTTTGAGTTTTTGGAACTAAGTGTAGCATATATGAATGCGGATGGGATGATGTCTTGTATTAAAATTCTGCTTGTGATAATATTATAATATTTATGAAAAATTAAATTTACAAAATGTGGGGCGAATTTTCTTATGATTTTATTTTTACGATGTTTTCCATTTCGTGAAAAACTTTTTTAAGTGGAAAAAATGGGAATGTTATGTGAATAATTTGTATTTGATTATAAAATATTAATGAATTATCTTGTAATGAGTGATTTTTTTTTATTCGTAAACTATATTTGAGTTCTGCAATTTTGTATTGCATGAATAACATAAAAAAGGAGTTGTAGTATAAATGAATAAAATAGCAATCACAATAACAACGGGTGTTTTGGGGCTTTGCGCACAAGGTTTTGCAGCAACAACGGGACCTGAGGTGTCTTCGTTTGCTCAATATTGCTCTAGTAAATACCGTGTAGATGAGCCTACGCAAAAGGTTTCTGCTGTTTTGGTCAATAAAAAAGGATCAGTTACTTATTGGCTTAATGATAATAAGGTTTCTTCTAGTACGTTCATTTCTGAAGCCGAAAAGTACGAAAAGAATGATAAAGCCCGTAATAATTACATTCCGCCCAAAGTTACCAGGGGCAAGCAAAGTTATACATTAAACAAAAATAAGTATTCTTACAACGAAGTACAGGTTGGTGGGACAAGTGTTTCTGGTGGCTACAAGGTTGACAACACGTATTTCATGGATATTGGCGGCTTAAAGAGTGCTATTGGTTTTAATTATGGTAATGTGTGGAACCATGGTGGGAAAAACGTTAGTGTGCTTTTGATGGCTGAAGGTGTTCCCATGCTGCATTACTCAAATAATGTCATTTCGGAACCTTATCCAGGAAATTCTCAATATCGCAGTCTTGAAGACCGTTGGATTATCAATCGTTATGGTCAGTTGTTGAACCATATTGCACCTGATGCATGTTACAAGGGCTTTGATGTGCTGAAATACCATGAAAAAGGTTTGCGTCCGACTTATCCAAAGGGTATCCAGAATACATCGAAGTCCGTAGATGGTGATCAGTGTGGACCGTTCTATGTTGGCGCTCATGTGTATACAAATACAAAAAGCAAGGATTACAACTCGTATACGGACGAAGCTGCCGTCTTGGATGACTTTATTTATAACACCCGCATAGTCCAATTTGCTTCTGCGGGTGAAGGCGATTATCCGAATTCCGCTGCATTTGCAACAAATGCTATTACTGTAGGTGGTGTTTATCGTCAAAAAGATGAAGCTGGCGATTACTATTGGAAAAACGCCATTTTTGGACGCAACGGTGCTCAAATTGTAAAACCCGAAATTCTCGGATTCAATCATATTTTTGTAACAGGAAATAAGGCTTATAATGTTGTAAATACGAAAACGGGTGAAAAAGAGTATGTAAGTCATCCCACAACAGGAAATAAGAATACTGCTGCTGCGACTATCTTTATGGCTGGCATGGCTGCTGACTTGCTTTCAGAACAGCCTTTTTACAGGTGGCATCCGGAAGTGGTTAAGGCTTTGATGATTTCTGCAAGCGTTTATCAAATCCATAATCCGAACTTTGACTCCGATAATAAGGATAAGCCTGTTGGTTCTGTGGGTGATAAAATCCCTCAGTTTGCAAACAACTTGATGGATGAAAATGTTTCAAGATATTGGCTTGGTAATCATAATGATCACTTTGTCAATAACAAGATCTCATTCACGGAAGATGGTTTTGAAAAAGGTGCAAAATATCGTATCGCCATTTCTTGGCTGAATAGAGGTGATTGCAGTATCTATGGAAATAGACTGCAGCAAAACATGACTCTGACGGTTACGGCATACGACAATAATGGGAAAAAGTACAACACATATACGTCCACACTTGACAATAGTGGTTACCAGTTAGTCGAATTTACGGCACCGGTTTCCGGTAATTACAAGGTGGAAATTAATCGTAGTGATCGTGTTTCTGGCAGTACAGAACGCGTTATTCTCGGCTACAACCGCCACAAGGTTCAGTGGTAACAGCGAAGCTTATTTAACGTTTCGCATATAGGTTATTAAGCAGAAACACCCTGAAGTTATCGACTTCGGGGTGTTTCTTATATGTAAGATGTTCTCGGAAATTACTTTCTTCTCTTGAAGCCAAGAGTCTTGGTTTTGCTGTCAGTTGCCTTTTCGACTCTAGCGCCCACTTCAGCACAGGATGCCTTGTAGTCGTTGCTATTTTCGTCGAATTTCGAGGTGCAGAAGGATTCTGCCGTAAAGTCGAACTTCGCGATGTAGGCGCCTGTTCCGATCTTGTTGCCCTTCTTGGCGACCGGGGCTTCGTTATCCTTGGCTGCCCATTCCACGTTGAGCTTCAGGATGCCGTTGTCGATAAGATTTCGGATTGCGGCAAAGTTTTCGCTCGGGATGTCGAGCCTGTAGGTGTTGACGTACTGACCGAGGTTATCGTAGAGGTCCATGACGATTTTCAGGTGGATATCGTACATGGGCATGCCGTCCTTGGTCGTGAAGCTTGCAGAAGGCATCGTGACTTCAATCTGGAAGTTCGGACCCGAACCCACATATGCAGCGGTGTCGGCGACCCCGAGGAGTGTTCCGTTGCCGTTGATGAAGTTGTTCTTGCCTGCGATAACCGCTGTCGTCACGAATGCGTCGTTTGCGGTTGCTTCCGGCCTTCCGATGTAGGCGTTCTGCGAGGGTGTCGAGACCGGCTTGGAGAGCGTCACGTTGAAGCGGATGTTGTCATCGCCAGTGATACGGACGTAGGGATTGAACTTCGTCGGAGCGTTGTTGTTCTTGTCGACGTAGGCGGCGCCGAGTTCCTGTGGGACGAGGCGGATGCGGTCACCGGCATGGACGACATTGTCCTTCTCGTTGTAGATGAATGCTTGAGTTTTACCAGAACCTTGCGGTTCCTCGGACGGAATGTATTCGCCACGTTCACGCTGGATGTATTTGCCGTTGTGGTCTAGAATCGTCAAGGGTTCGGACATGTTGACGGTGAGCATGCCTTTGATCAATCGTGCCGTGGAAATGACCGGGGCGCACTTGTCATACAGTGTGTAGGTCGTTTCGAAGAAACCGTTTGCAGCACCCTTGAGCGGGGAGACCGTTCCGTTGCCGTCCTTTTCGCCGCTGGTAGCGCCATAGGGGTAGGCGTTGTTCGCCGGGATGGTAATTTCGACAATGCTGTAGGTGTTGACGGAATCCTTCGTCGTGGAGTCGGGAAGCATGACTTTGAACGGTGCGGATATAGAGTCGCGGATGGTCCAGTAGGTTTCCTTCGGCTTGATGACTCCACCCGTGGTGTCGGCTGTCGTCTTGAACGTGCGCGTGATGCCCGGGTCACCCCAGATCGTCACGACGCTGTCGAACATGTCCTTCGTCTTGAGCTTTCTTTCGAACATCATGTAGACCACGTCCGGAATGCCGTCGCCTTCCTTGTCGATCATTTCGGCATGGTAGATAGGTACCGGGCGGGAAATGAGCGTTACAGGTACGGTCGGCTTGCAGCCGAACGGGTCAATCTGGTTGAAACTTTGGTCGGTGATGGAATAGTTGTTGGTCGTTTTTGCGGCAGCTTGGGCGCCAATGGGTACGAGAGTATAGTTTGTATTTCCACTGATGATGAGCTGCCAGCTCTTGCCGTTGTTCGTGGTTGTTGCAGGTCCAACGAGAGTCGGAGAGCCTGTTGCTCCTGCGATGATAAGCGGCCATTCGTTCAAGGAAGAAAGGATGACTTCTTCCGAGAAGGCGACGAGGACTGTATCGTATTCGCTTTGGTCGTCGTCTGTTTTTTCGAGAATCGAGACGCTTGTGAGCGTGGGGAGAATGCCGTCTGTTATTTTTGTGGTTTCTGCATTAGGCGTCCCTTGGTCGGTAATGTAAGTTGTGATTTTCCCGGAAGGGGAGGCGTTGGTCGGGATAAGACTTGTGTCGATGGGGATGATTACTTCGTTCATGTCCGCATATTTCGATGCTATGAGCGGGACTTTTACGGAATCAGCCATGCCCTCGATAAAGTACTTGATGCTGTCGAGCGTGTAGCCTTCGGCAAGCTTGTTCGTGAAGATAATCTTCAGCTGGTCTGCCTTGTTGTCACAGTCGGTATCTTCGGCGAGAACCTTCTGTGGCGACGGAACCTTGGATATGGCGTAGAACGATTGCTTCGAAATATCGTCTTCGTCATTCGGGTCGGTGTAGATGACTTGGATGGTGTCGCCTGCGAAGAAAGAAAT
>JAEEGL010177547.1_pt1 | contig 11677 bp, 11 predicted proteins | sample 9134231 | NCBI WGS metagenome assembly JAEEGL01 (sample SAMN16246548, study PRJNA631951) | gut metagenome | biome: gut microbiome; feature: rumen; material: fiber-attached | host: Bos | place: Iran: Karaj | collected 2018-10 | reverse complement strand
GGTATTTCCGTTACAGTATTAACATAGAAGTTCCAATCGTAATAAACATCTTTATTATATCATAATTAATATAACTTGAATAGAAAAAAACTCAATTTCACATTAATTATTATCAACGCGAAATTGAGTATTAATTATAATCATAGATTATAATACTTACATAATTGTTCAAACGAAATTCCGATTTTATTCTTTTCTAAATCATCTTTACGTTCATCATATAATTTTTTCAAAATTTCTTTTTTCTCAACTCCATAATGCAGTTGATTATGGCAATTACTACATAAAGAAACAATATTTTCAGGAATATCAAGGCTATATTCAAAGTCAGATTGAAAAGCTAAAGGTATAAGATGATGTGCTTCTGTATAATTTTTAAAATTAGACTTTCTAATAAAACTAGGGTGAGATTCATCAGTTTCACACATATAATTTGCTTTTGCTAATGCAATAGCCATAGAAGCTTTTCTTCTAATGATAATCTCTCTACTTGAAAAATACTTATTAGCAGGTACATTATTACTATCATATTGTGGTACACATGATAACCTAGATAAAATATCTTCTACATCATCAATATTATCATTATTCCATTCAATAAGACCATATTGATTCCCATGACTTCCTTTAGGCGATAATGAATAGAAATATATTTCATTTCCATCACTTAACAAGTCTCTGTCTAAACAATGTTTATATATAGAGCCTCTTATATAACTATCATATTCTATTCCAGGTTTTCCATATTCATCAATATATTTAGAATATATTTCTTTTAATGACAAATACTTGTTTTCAATTAAAAGTATCTTCCTAACATTTAATGCAATTTCATCTTTTTTTGTCATAATACCACTCCAATGTATAATATATCATTTGAATTATTATATCCATATTTTAACACATTTTAGCGCTTCAAACTACCAAAAATACCCATTTTCATTTATTCACTACCACGAGGTTTTTTCGCTATGTGTGAACATATCAAAAGGTTTTAATTTAAAAAGCCTTTTATTACGTGGTTTTACGAAAAAAGACTAGGTACGTGATTTGTTCACTGATTTGTATACTGCTACCACGTTCGGTTACGATGCCATCAATTTTCATAAATTTTCAATTTTACACAATCTAATTTGAACAAAATAAAAATGATGACTTTACTCAAAATTGGGTAAAAATCATCATTTTTAGGGTATTTTTTGCTATTTTTAGTCGTTTTTTCGATTTAGTAAACAGACTGTCTCCACATGTGATGTTCTAGGGAATAAATCAACTGGAGTAACCTCCTTTAATTCATATCCAGCACCAATTAGTATATCAATATCTCTTTTGGCAGTTGCTATATTACAAGATATATATACTATCTTTGGAATATTCATAGATATTACTGTATCTAAGAATTTCTTATCACAGCCCTTTCTAGGTGGATCAAAGAAAATAACATCTACTTTCTCTTTATTAACAAGCTTTGTTATTTCTTCTTCACAAGGTCCACATATAAAGTCTGCATTTAATATATTATTTCTTTTCTTGTTATTGTTTGCATTTATAATTGCATCATCTACAATTTCAATACCTGTTACATGATTGACATGCTTTGCAATATTTAGGGTAATAGAGCCCATACCACAATATGCATCTATTACATTCATATTGCTATTTAGCTTTGCAAGTCTAATTGCTTCAGAATAAAGCTTTTCACATTGATTATGATTTACCTGCATAAATGTTTTAGGCATTACCTCAAAATCAAGACCTAATATATTTTCAACTATTGAATCACAACCATAAATCTTTTTAAAATCATTAGATAAAATAACATTAGTTTTATTTGAATTAATATTAATATATATAGATTTTATTTCACTAAATTCTTGTGTTAATATTTCAACTAATCTAGTAAAATCATATTCCTTAGTTACAATTAAAACAACCATATAGTCATTATTAATAGTATTTCTAATCATTACCTCTCTAAATATACCACTATGAGTAATCTCATCATAAATAGGTACATTAAATAATACTAAATATCTTTTTACTAAATATCTAATATCATTTGCAGTATCAGTTGACATATTATCTTTATCTTGATCTATAATCTCATGAGATTTCTTTTCATAAAATCCTGATATTACATCATGACCATCTTCTGTTTTTATTGCTTGAAATGGTACCATTACCTTATTTCTATAATTATATATATTATCCGCTTTAATAATATCATTTAGCTTATAATTATCTAATCTAAGTGTTTGCCTAACCTTAAGATATTTTATTTTTAACTCAGTATCGTAATCAACATGAGCTAAATCACATTCACCACTTAACTTTGACATTTCTTCTAAGGTTAAAATTCTATTTGGTGAAGGCTTTAGGATTTTTACGGCTTCACTAAATACATACTTCTTATGTACATTAGTAATTTTAATAATACATTCCTCATTTTCTAACGCATACATAACAAAAACAACCTTAGAATCAATATGGCATACGCCATATCCGTTTACATCAAATGATTCAATTAAAACCTTATATGTATCATTTTCTTTCATTTGTTTTAACTCCTCTAAGCTCTATAATGGCATCTCTAATACGAGCTGCCTCTTCGAAATTAAGCAATTTTGCTTGTTCCTTCATTTCAGCCTCTAATTCCATAATTAGCTGTTCCTTATCCTTCTTCTTTATTGGCTTATCCTTAAGGGTATCTATATTAACTGAGTGAATAACCTCTTCAATCTTCTTCATAGTTACCATCTTAGGAATCGCCTTAATGATAGTCTTAGGGGTAATATTATGTACTCTATTATATTCAATCTGAATATTTCTTCTTCTTTCAGTTTCACTAATAGCCTTAGCCATAGCTTCACTTACAGTATCTGCATATAATATTACCTTACCGTTTGCGTTACGTGCAGCACGACCAAATGTTTGGATAAGTGATGTTTCATTTCTTAAGAATCCTTGCTTATCGGCATCTAAAATACATACTAATGAAACCTCAGGTAGGTCAATACCCTCTCTTAATAGGTTAATACCTACTAATACATCGTATTTACCCATTCTTAAATCTCTTAGGATTTCTAATCTTTGTAATGCCTTAATCTCAGAATGCAAGTATGCAACCTTAAGTCCCATTTTCTTTAGGTAATCAGTTAAATCCTCACTCATTTTTATAGTTAAGGTTGTTACTAATACTCTTTCATTACGCTTTGAATGCTCAACAATTTCAGCATATATATCATCAACCTGTCCTTCACTTTCTCTTATTTCAACAATAGGATCTAAAAGACCTGTTGGACGAATAATTTGTTCTGAAATTGGATATTGCTTTTCATAATCTGATGGAGTCGCTGAAACATATAAAACCTTATCAAGCTTACTATTAAATTCATCAAATTTTAATGGTCTATTATCTAGGGCTGAAGGAAGACGGAATCCATAATCAACTAAGGATGTCTTTCTTGCTCTATCTCCATTATACATACCTCTAACCTGAGGTAATGTAACATGTGATTCATCTATTAATAATAAGAAATCTTTTGGGAAGAAATCAATTAGAGTACAAGGTGTTTCACCTTCTCCTCTTAATGATAAATGTCTTGAATAATTTTCAACACCACTACATGTACCTGTTTCTCTTAGCATTTCTAAATCCTGTGTTGTTCTAGATTCAATACGTTCTGCCTCAAGTGGCTTATGTTCACGATTAAATTTATCTACAACCTCAATCATTTCAGCCTTAATTCTTTTTAATGCTTCTGCTAGCTTTTCTTTATTTGTAACGAAATGTGTTGCAGCAAAAATATTTGCAAACATTACATCCTCAATTGCTTGCCCTGTTACAATATCAAATGTTCTAATGCGTTCTATTTCATCATCAAAGAATTCAACCTTAATTCCTTTAGCATGCTCATTAGGTGGTACTATATCTAAAACATCACCTCTAACTCTAAAAGAGCCTCTTTGGAAATCAATATCATTTCTAACATATTGCATTTCAACTAAACGTTCATATATTTGCTTACGATTATATTCCTCACCAACTCTTAGAGTCATCATTGTATCAATATAATCGTCTTTATCACCAATACCATAAATACATGATACAGATGCAACAACAATTGTATCCTCATAATCAATTAAGGCTTGTGTTGCAGCATGTCTCATTTCATCTATTTCATCATTTATTTGTGCATCCTTTTCAATATATGTATCACTAGATACAACATAAGCCTCAGGCTGATAATAATCATAATAAGAAATAAAATATTCTACATGATTATTAGGAAATAATGCCTTAAATTCATTATAAAGCTGTCCTGCAAGTGTCTTATTATGAGAAAGGATTAATGTAGGTCTTCCTACATTCTTAATAATATTTGCCATAGTAAATGTTTTACCAGAGCCTGTTACACCAAGTAAGGTTTGACGCTTAATACCACTATTAAAATTATCAGTAATATTTTTTATTGCAATAGGCTGGTCTCCTGTTGCCTTATAATCTGATACTAATTCAAATTTAGCCATTATTTCACCTCATTCCTTACATTTTTATATCTACGATATAATAACATTTTTATATTAATAAAACAAGATTTCTAATATAAATACATAATAAAACATAAATGTTAAACTATATTTATATTTTATAATTATTTCATTAAAGAAAAAAGCCTAATCACAAAAGTAATTAGACTAAATATAATTAATGATTATATACATTTTCCTTTTCATATTCCTTATAAACAATAGACTCTAATGTATTGTTTAAGTGGTCACCAATTCTTTCAAGGTTAGATAAAACCTCTACATAGTGCTCAGTATTAATAAATGAGCAAGAACCAGATTGAACTCTATGAATATGTCTTTCATGTAATACTTCTTCTAATCTATCTGTTTCATCCTCTAAAGGCATAACCTCTTGAGCAATTTGAGGACTCCAATTCTTAACAGCCTCTAATGTACCTTCAATCATCTTACCAACAGTTGTATACATTTGATCTAAATCCTGAATACCATCCTGTGATAAATGCATATCCTTATCATATCTTTCCTTAAAGAATTCAAATAGGTTTGTGCAGTGGTCACCAACACGCTCCATATCCTTAATTAAATCTAGATATTTAGATAATTTAGTAGATGATTTATCATCTAGTGCTGATATAGTAAGCTTAATTAGATAATCATGAATTCTCTTATCAAGCAAATTAATAGTTCTTTCATATTCAACACCCTTTTCAATTAAAGAGTCATCTCTTTCAAATGAATATGCCTTAGCTATTTTAAAGAATTCATTTACTGTTTCAACCATATAATCAATACTCTTCTTTGCAAAAGATAATGCTAATTGAGGAGACTTTTGAATTAAGCTATAATCAAGCAACTGCTCTTCAATACTCTTTTCATATTTTTCAGGCATAATCTTATCACAAAGCTTATAGAATGGAGTAATGAATAATAATATTAAGAATGAATTTAAGATATTAAATGTTAAATGCGATAATGAAATAATCATTGGATTAGGTTCATTTGCAATTTTTAAGAATGTATTTTCATAAATAACGTTAACTAATGGATAGAATGCAAATCTAAATATAATAACAAATATAACTACACCAATTGTTTTTATTAATGTATTAGCAAAAGCAACCTTCTTAGCAACCCTTGATGAACCAAATGATGCAATAATTGCTGTAATAGTTGTACCTACGTTTGCACCAAGCATTAATGCTAGGGCACCAGATAATCCCATTGTTCCTGCCGCAAATAAATCTTGAACAATTGAAATTGTTGCAGCACTTGATTGAACCAACATTGTAAATAATATACCAACTAACACACCAAGCTCTGGAGTTGATGATAATTGTGCAAAAGCATTATCAATGAATTCCTTTGGACCATCTAATGTAATGATATACTTTATAGCCATATCCATTAAAACAAGTCCTAAGAAAATTAAGCCAAAGCCTAAAATAACATTTCCTAGGTCTTTAATTTTATCCTTCTTAAAGAAGAAAATTAAAACAGCACCTAAGAATACTAATATTGCTGCAATAATTGGCTTAAATGATGAAGGTAATACTGCTGTTAATAAAGGTAAGACAGTACCACCAATATTTGCACCAAGTAATACACCAATAGATTGACCAAATGTCATTAAACCAGCTGCAACAAGACCAACTGTAATTGCACTTGTTGTAGATGATGATTGAGTAAGCATTGTTACTGCAAAACCAACAATCATTCCCATAAAAGGCTTAGCTGTTGATTTTTGGATAATATTCTTTAATTTATCTCCTGCAAGTCTCTTTAAACCAGCACCCATCATATGAATACCATATAATAGAATGCCCAAACCACATAACGCAAACAATAAAGCCTGCCATATTGCATCATAACGCATGCTTATCGATAAAAACGGTAATGAAATCATAGACTCCTCCATGTAGTTAACTCAACTCATTAAATATTTTAATATATTAAAGATAATTATACAAATATTATTTTAAGTAAATAATATTATTAAAACCACAAAACGTTTACAGTCTTTATTTAAAAATAAAGGGATTTAATTCCCTTTACTCAAAATATATATTTTTAATTAATTCAGAAGTGATTAAAGCACTACGTTCAGCAACATCATGCTCGAATTTAAAATAATCCTTTTCTTGATTTTCCTTACCAATAATATCACAAATATATCTAATAACTAAAAAATCAACACCTAATCTTGTTGCAGTTTGTGCAACTGCGCATCCTTCCATCTCTATAGCTGCCCCTTCCTTTTCTTCTATTTCCTTTAAGGGCTCAAATGTTGTAATAAATTTATCAGATGTATATATTTTTTCTTGCTTATAGCTAATATTTAGCTTATTTAGTGTTCTTTTTGCAAGCATTAATATTGTATCAGAAGGTGAATAATATTTAGGCATACCAGGAATTTGTCCATATGATACACCAAATATTCTAGCATCAACATCTCCATACATTATCTTAGTACCTAATATAACATCATTAGTTTCTAAAGGAGAAATACCTCCTGCAATTCCTGTATTTATTAATAAATTACATTCAAATCTAGAAACAAGTAGGGTTGATGCCATAACCGCATTAGCCTTCCCCATTCCTGATTCAACAATAATTACATCATTATTACCTAAGCTACCACAAAAGAATTTAAATGAGGCATAGTCCTCTATAAATAAATCATCTAATTGATTAGTTAATAAATCCATCTCATGCTTCATTGCAGCAATAATACCGATTTTCATTCAATCACCTCTTATAATATTCCAAGTGCTTCCTTTGCAAGCTTATCTACTATTTCATTATAATGGTCATTTGTATGACTCTTTACCTTATGGAAATATACATGAATCTTAGATTTAGCTTCACTTGCAAAAGCTTGATATTTTATTGCAATATCACTTTTAGCCTTCCATTCACCCATATACCATTTTTCTATTCCAATATAATCATAATATAAATGTAATTCTTTTATATTGTGATTAATAGCATAATTAATGATGAATCCAGCACCCTTAATTTCACCTGCGACATTTCTTAAAGGAGAATATTCATCCCTTTCATAGCATTTCTTAAATACATATTCATTGCCATTTGAAATAAGTACACATCCAAAAGAATACCTACCAGTATTAATATCAAATGAACCATCAGTATATGCCATATAAGGAAAATTATCCTTAATAGTTAATTCCTCACCTCTTAAAAAAGCTTCTGCTTCTTCCTTAGTTTGAAAAGATTTATATTTAGGAGAATTAAGTGTTGGAATAATTTCTTTTGCCTGATCCCAGGATGTAACTATATTATTATATCCATCCTTATCCTTTAACGCGTAATATTTAGTCATTTTGAACCTCAATTTGTTTTAATAATTCTAATGTAATACCACTAGATCTTATAGCCATTTCCTCTTCAAATTTATTATAGTCCTCAAATTGACTTTCCGCACCAATTACATCACTAATATATCTTATAATAATAAAATCTACACCTAATCTAAATGCTGCTTGTGCAATTGCACATCCTTCCATTTCTATTGCTGAGCCTTCAATAGGTTTTACACTCTCAATTTGCTTAAGTGATGTGACAAATGAATCAGCACTATAAACAGTTGCTTCCTTATAATTAATACCTAATTTATTTAATGCCTTCTTAACTAATAGGACTCCACCATCCTGTGGTGTATAGAATTGTGGCATTGATGGAACCTGTCCATATTTATATCCAAATGCTGTTGCATCAACATCACTATAAGAAAGCTTTGTTGCAATAACAACATCCTTAGTTTGAAGTGGCATAATACCACCTGCAATACCTGTATTAATAATTAAACTACATTCATATTTAGATGCTAATAAGGTTACTGCAACACTACTATTAACCTTACCAACACCTGATTGTACTAATATAATCTCATTATTAGAAATAGTGCCACAAACAAATACAAATGAGCGATAAGGCTCCTTTAAGACATTTGTCATTTCTTTCTCTATTAATTCTTTTTCAGCACTCATTGCAGCAATAATACCAATTCTCATATCAATACCTCACTTATATTCTTTTTGAAATATCTATAATAGTACGTCCACTCTTAGACTTACCACCAACATGTGAGATTAAATATTTACCGTGATGTCTAACTGATATAGAATCACCCTCTCTTATAACCTCACTATTGTTTTGACATATTTTATAATTTAGTGTAACAAGACCCTGATAAATTAAATCCTGTGCATCTCCTCTAGACTTACCTATTGCTAAAGAGACAACTGAATCAAGCCTTAGTGATGAAACAAATGTTGTTTTTGTTTCATATTTAATAATATTATTAATAGGCTTATCATATTCCATTAAATCAATTTGACATTTACCAATTTGTCTTAGCTCATTTTTAATAAAAGGTGATATTTCTTCTGTAACTGCGAAATAAGAATCCTTATTGTCTTCTATTACAATATCACCAATACATTCTCTTTTAATACCTAATCCCATTAAAGAACCAAGTATTGATCTATGATTCATTTCATAGAATTTTTTATTATAAATAATTTTATAAACAACTATTTTAAAATCTAAATTATTATTTTCATATGGTGTAATAATAAATCTCTTTCTAGAAGAATCTATTATCTTACCATCACTATATAAATATAGTGTTTGATGATGACTTAATTCATCTCTAATATAAGCCTCTTCTCCTTCATCTAAGAAGGGAAGTAAGGTAACACCACCCTGATAAGCCTTATCTATAATTGAATCAAGTCTTTTCTTTAATTCATCAAATTCCATAATATTCTACCTAATCTAATATGTGTTGCACCAGCATTTATTGCATCCTTATAATCATTAGACATTCCCATTGATAAATAGGGAAGCTTAATATTAAAATCACTTTCAACCTTATCTCTTAATTCTCTAAGTTTATTAAACTGATTAGTAATATCATCATCACTATCATTTTTGATTGCCATCATCATAAAACCACATACATTTATATTCTTAAATTTTAATACTTCTTTAATAAAGCTATTAATATCCATATAAGGTACACCATTCTTATTTTCCTCAAGGTTAATTGAAACCTCAATGAAGCAATTAAGTGGTTTAGTTCTTTTCTTATCAATAATACTTGCAAGCTCAAGTGAATCTAGGGATTCAAGGCAATCAATCTTATCAATAATTTTATTTGCTTTATTTCTTTGTAAGTGTCCAATAAAATGCCATTCAATATCCTTATAATCCTTTAGGGCCTCATACTTTTCTAAAAAAGCCTCTACTCTATTTTCACCAAAAATTTTAACGTTATGATTGTATAAATCAATCATATCACTTGCATTAACATATTTAGTTGCAGCAACAACATTAACATCTTCAGGTATTGTTTTTAAAAATTCATCAATATCTTCTCTTAACATAAATTTTCACTTCCTAAATTTAAGATAATTATAACATTTCATAAATAAAAATTAAAGAAAATATGAAAAAAGCACAAGTATTACTCGTGCATTAATTCATCTTTTGAAACTTCTTCAATTTTCGATTTTTTTGTTCTTGTATAATCAACAACAGATGCAATCACTAATAATGCAATATAAACTAAATATCCATAGTAATAAGGGCACATTATTACATAATCATACTGAATTCCTATCATTACTAATGGGTAAAAGAATAATAATGCAATAATAATTGATACAATAAGCTTTATTCTATTCTTTAATACAAATACAGATATAGTAAATAAAACTGATAATACTATAGTTATTATAGGAATATAATTACCCTCTTTTACAAAATCAAGCATTGTTGTATTAACAAGATCACCATCAACTGATTTAGCTTGATACATTGGATATGCAACAAATAAAATAATTCCAGTAACACCTAAAGCAATTGCAATTGCATGTGCAATTCTAAATTTCTTAAAGTAATCATTTTCTTTTACATTTAACTCTAGTAATTCAACCATTGCACAATTCTTTGTTATACCAATCCAAAGTGGTATACCAACAAAGAATAATACTACTGCTTCACCTAATCCAACTGTTAATACATTTAAGAAATAAACATCTATATACATAGTATCAAATGCTAAGCATAATTCAAATGCAACAATAAAGGCATTTGATAAAACAGGGAATATAGATGCAATAGGTAATTTCTTTACCCATATCATTGGTACTAAAGCAATTGTTGTTGCAAGTGTACCAAAAACCATATCATACCATCCAAGGCTAGATGGTATATTTGAAATAAAGCATCCAATAATTAATCCTGGAATATATTTATAATTAAATACTGCAATTAGTATTAATACTTCTGATAATCTAAATTGTATCTGGCCATATGATATAGGAGCAAGCACCCAAGTTAATGCTACATATAATGCAGCAATTATTGCAGACTTAGCTATGAACTTAATTGTTACATTACTCATTATCTTTCTCCTTAAATAATTTAATATACTGAATACACAAAATATATTTTATATATATTTATAATATATTTCAATAGCAAAGATAAAAGAGGACCAAAAGTGGTCCTCTTTTACCTTAAATTGGGAGAGTTATAGTTTGCTTATGAAAAAGTTTATCTATCTTTGTAGGGAGTATATGATAGACGTCTTTCTTATAAGACACCTATAGTATAGGTCCAAAATCACATAAAAATTTGTTTATATTGTGGGAAAAAATGTAAAAAACGTTTACATACATTTTATATACATTTCGTTCGAAAATCTTACTATTTCAATATTTTTTATAGTTCCGCAATAACTTCAATCTCAATTAATGAACCCTTAGGTAGCTTAGAAACCTCAACACAGCTTCTTGCAGGGTCCGAAATAAAATACTTAGAATAAATCTCATTTACTATGCTAAAATTAGCTAAGTCAGTTAAAAAGACTGTTGTCTTTATAACCTTATTATAACTTGTACCTGAAGAGGCTAAAATAGCACCAATATTCTTAAAAGCCTGATTAGCTTGCCATACTATATCATCCTTATCAATATTTCCTGTATCAGGGTTAATTGCAATCTGTCCTGCAGTAAATACTAAATTACCAGATACATAAGCCTGGCTATATGGTCCTATTGCCTTAGGCGCGTTTGTTGTCTCTACTTTTTTCATTTTCATCTTCCTCTTTTCT
>JAEEGL016555151.1_pt1 | contig 11678 bp, 6 predicted proteins | sample 9134231 | NCBI WGS metagenome assembly JAEEGL01 (sample SAMN16246548, study PRJNA631951) | gut metagenome | biome: gut microbiome; feature: rumen; material: fiber-attached | host: Bos | place: Iran: Karaj | collected 2018-10 | reverse complement strand
TCCAGATTGGAATCGGATTACCCCAGTAACGGTTACGGCTTACTGCCCAGTCACGTGCACCTGCAAGCCATTTACCGAAACGGCCTTCTTTAATATGTGCAGGCTGCCATGTAATCTGACTGTTTGCCCTTAAAAGAACATCATGATAGTCAGCAACTTTTACAAACCATGAACCGATTCCGCGGTAGATAAGAGGAGAACCACATCTCCAGCAGTGCGGATAAGAGTGAACGATAGAATCACGTTTAACGAGTTTTCCTTCGTCCTTAAGACGCTTCATGATATCTTTATCTGCATCCTTTACAAATACACCCTGATAATCAGAAACTTCTTTTGTAAATTTACATTCTGCGTCGATAGGTTCAACATTAGGAACACCACTTCCACGGAATACTTTATTATCTTCTTCACCGAATGCTGGAGCAATATGAACGATACCCGTACCGTCTTCTGTAGAAACGTATTCAGCATTGAACATACGGAATGCACCTTTTTCGCATTTCTGTCCAGACATTTCTTCGCAAACTTTAGGATCCTTCAACTGAGCAAAATAAGGGAAAAGAGGTTCGTATTCTGCTCCGATAAAATCTTTTCCTTTATGACGGTAAATGATTTCGTAGTCTGCTTCGTTTTTGTAATATGCACTTAAACGAGCTTCTGCAAAAATATAGAAGTCTCCACTTTCTTTATCAAGAATCTTTACATAGTCAACTTCTGGTCCCATACAAAGACCAAGGTTTGAAGGAAGTGTCCATGGAGTTGTTGTCCATGCAAGGAAATAAGTTTTTCCGTTTGTCATGTCAGGATCTTTTACACCATCCGGTGCTTTTGTAATTTTAAATCTGACTGTTACTGTCTGGTCCTGAACATCTTTATAACCCTGTGCAAGTTCGTGAGTAGAAAGAACTGTTGAACAGCGTGGACAGTATGGAAGAATATATTTTCCTTCGTAGATAAGACCTTTATCCCAGAGAGATTTTGCAACCCACCAGATGGATTCCATGAACTCAGGATTCATTGTTTTATAGTCATTATCAAAGTCAACCCAGCGTCCCATTCTGGTAATTGTCTTTCTCCATTCTGAAGTATATTTAAGAACGGAAGCCTGACACGCTTCGTTAAATTTATCGATTCCGTAATTTTCGATTTCGTGTTTTGAGTTAAGTCCGAGTTCTTTTTCGATAAGGTTTTCAACCGGAAGACCGTGACAGTCCCATCCGAAGCGGCGTTCAACACGCTTACCTTTCATCGTCTGATAACGTGGAATAATATCTTTTATAGTTGAAGGAATAAAATGTCCGAAGTGTGGAAGTCCAGTTGCAAAAGGAGGTCCGTCATAAAAAATAAAATCTTCTGCGCCTTCTCTCTGGCTTAAAGATTTTTTAAAAGTGTCATTTTTTTCCCAGAAATTTAAGATTTCTTCTTCCTGTTTAGGAAAATCTGTTTTTGGATCAACATTCTTGTACAAAATAAAACCTCTTAAAGTTAAGGCTCATATATCGAGCAGAATTTTTATAATTGTATCAGAAAAAGAGATTTTATTCTATATATGCAGTAAAAAGGCTGTACAGAATTAAAGGTTTTCTAGTACATCTTAAGCTTAAACGGATATTTTTTGTAAAATTCGTTCTGACGGCGACGTACAGCATCGAGGATTTTTTTGTGAATTCCTATGCTCTTTATGTCTTCCATATCCCAGTCAGCCTTAAATGGAGGAAGCGGAGGATCTTCTTTTGGAGCTTTTCTTGCATTTGCCTTTGCAACAATATCCATCATGCTTTCAAAGTCACAGGTTTGAGAAATGCGCTTCATGTAAGGAGTTCCTGTTGCAAGAACAAGATTTTTAGAGTCAAGTTTATATTCACTTAAATTAAGGTTCTTTTTAAGTTCAACATTTCTGATTGTAACGCTTCGCCCTGTAACACATGTATAAACATTGCCGGCAGAAACTATATGCTTTGGAACCTCGTATTTTTTTTCTCCGTCAGAAAAGTAAGCTTTACCGCTGTTATACTCCATGTCGGTTTTCCAGTAACGGATTGAATAGATTCTGTTTTCGGTTACGTAAAGTGAGTAAAGGTTTTCACTTACAATCGGCTTACTTACTTTGATTCCGGATACGTGGGCAACACTGCTCCATGAACCTGTAAACGAAGAAACATTTTCGTCATTGTCTTTAGTCTGTTCATAAGTTTTATAATCTGAACGAACTGAAAAATCAAGATAAAGTTCATCACCGATTACTGCAACAGGAATTACAGTTTTTTCTTTGATGTTTGGATAAGAAACAATTATTTCGTAGGCATTGCAATCTTCGATATCGAGTAATTTTTTAAACTGAATTTTTATATTCTGAATGTCACGGAATACAACATCGTTGCTGTCATATTTTTCTGGTGAAGTTTTTTTTGTATATTTTTCTGCGCTGCGGTCATAATACCAGCCGTAAAACATTTTAAGATAAATCCAGATGTAGTTATCTTCTGTAAGTTCAACTTCATCTTTTACGATATCCTCAAGTTCTGATTTTTCCTGAAACATTATATAACGGTCCTTGCCTTCCCAGATTCCGTCAAAGAGTTTCGGAACAGAATTTGTAATTAAAATTGCATCAGGGTTTACAACCGGGATTTCATCTGCCCTTGGAATTTCTGCAAGTTTTTTCTGCGAAAATGCGTTAGTGAGGATAAATAAAAATGCTGAACAGAAAAATAAAACCTTTTTCACCATTTTATTATCGGCACCGCAATCGATTTAGGTTATAGAATTTACGCGGGATGTAAATATCATTTTTATTTCTTTTGCATAAATTTTTTCGATTTTATGCCGCATTACAATCTGCTTGGCGTTGATTTCGCGCCCGATTTCAAAACTGTTAGGAATAAGGGCAAATTTTCCTACCCTTTCACATGTTCTGAAACCGTTCTTTTCGCAGATATAAGTGTCTATCTCGTTTCTGAGAAGGTTTTCAATTTCGCTTGTTTCGATAAGCGAATCATAAGAATCATAGAGAATGTTGTTATCGTTAGCATACTGCAAGATATTTGCCTTTCGCGGAACAATAAGCGCGCCGATGTATTTTTTATCCTGACCTACAGCAACGCAGCTTTCTACGTACTTACTTCTGCAGATTGCGTTTTCGATTACCTGCGGCTCAATATTTTCACCACCCATAAGTACAATCGTATCTTTTGCACGGCCTGTAATCGCAAGCTCGTTGTTGCGCGAAAGTACACCTATATCTCCTGTGTTAATCCATCCTTCGTTATCGATAATCTGCTTTGTTAAATCAGGTCTTCTGTAATAGCCTTTCATTACCTGGCGGCCCCGGGCAAAAACAAGGCCCTTCTTTCCGGGAGCAAGCGGGGTACCCGATAACGGAACGCCGTCTTTATGCGGAACAATTTTAACTTCTGCAGACGGATAAACTTTTCCTACGCAGCCTGACATAACTTTTTTAGGGCTTCTTACAGAAAGAATCGGAGCCGTTTCTGTCATTCCATAACAGTCAAGAAGCGGAACCCTCATCGCCCTAAAGAAGTGATCCGTATCCGGCTGAAGACTTCCTCCACCGCAGATGCATCCCTTTATTTTTCCGCCAAGTTTTTTTCTTAACTGACGGATAGAAATCAAATAACTTAAACCTGCAAAAGGCGACAAAAGAATGTAAGGCAAAAATCCGTAAATCCTGTCTAAAATCTGCTGTCTTAATGAAAAGCGGCATATCAATCCTAAGAATCTGTCACTTGCCCAGCAGAAAGTTTTTCCGATTGCCATACCGATATTGAACATCATCGAAGAAAAACCGTTTTTCTTTCTCTGTTCACGATAACAGCTCTGTGTAAACGCATCCCACAAACGCGGAACGCCTACAATCCACTGCGGTTTAATTACTTTCATGTCCTCTCTCATGAGTTCGATGGCAGGCTTTGAGTATGCAATTCCGTTTTTAAGAGCAATGATAAAATAATCGTAAACGCGCTCCATTACATGCCATACAGGCAAAACAGAAAGCCACATGTCACCTTCGCGCGCTGTAGTAAATACATCTTTAATTACTTCGCACTGTGCCATGTAATTATCATGAGTGAGCATTACCCCTTTTGGAGTTCCGGTTGTTCCCGAAGTAAAAATGATTGTCGCAAGATCAGAACCTTCTGTCTTTTCTATTTCTTCTTCAATCAAAGCTCTCTGGCTGTCAGAAGATTTTTTTCCTTCATCTTCAAATTCGATGAACTTATGAACACGAATTCCCTGAAGCGCAGCCCTCTCCATTGTAAGTTCATCAGGAGAATCAAATAAAATTGCATCGGTAAGTTCTGGAACTTCATCGATGTTTTCAAGTACTTTATTAAGCTGTCTGTCGTTTTCAAAAAAGCAGACTCTGCATCCTGTAAAATTTAAAATAAAACGGATTTCTGTTCCCATCGAGTCGCAGCCGCGCGGAACATCTGCTGCCCCAAGACACAAAAGCGCAAGGTCTGTTACCATCCACTCGCGGCGGTTATCAGAAATAAGACCTACAAGATCTCCCCTTTTTACACCAAATTCTTTTAGTGCACATGCAAGGTCAAGGACATGCCTGTAAACCAGTTTATAACTGTGATATTCATACGTTCCGATTTCATTTTTAGAAGCCTGAAGAATAGTGTCAGGACACTGCTCAACGACATTTTTGAGCATCTGCGGAATGTTTTTACCAAGAGTATGAGGCTGTTTTGATCGAAGATGTAACAACTGGTTTATTTTATACATACCTTTTAGATTAACCCATATTTAATAGTATTTCAAGGTAGAATTTTACTGAGCTGAATCTAACAAAGCCCGCCTTATGTTTCTATGTAAAAAATGATTTTTTCTGGATTAAATTCGATTATATTTGTAATAAAAGAAGTTTTTTATTATAATTCAGCATATGAAAATAACATATCTTGCAAAACTCGGGGAATTGACCCTGAAAGGCTCAAATATAAACGCTTTCGAAAGCAAACTCGTCCGCAATGTGCGAGACTTTTTAAAACATATTCCGGTTGATATAATTTTAAGAGCCGGAAGAATGTATATCGACGTCGAAGAAGAAAACTGCCGCGAAGTAGAATTCTGTCTTTCTCATTTAATCGGAATTACAGGCTGGGCAAAAACAACGATATGCGAAAAAAACATCGCTTCGATAACATCTACAGTTACAGAGCTTGGAAAAATCGCAAAAGAAGCAGGCGCCAGAACATTTAAAATCGACGCGCGGCGCAGCGATAAATCTTTTGAACTTGATTCATACGCAATAATGAGGCAGGCCGCCTCTGGTCTTTATGACAATAAAATTCTTGACGTTGACCTTCATAATCCCGACGTAACAATCTGGGTAGAAGTACGCGAAAAGTGTTTTGTCTACACGGATTCTAAAACCGGATGCCGTGGACTTCCTGTCGGGATGAGCGGTAAAGGACTTCTTCTTTTATCAGGCGGCCTCGACAGTCCTGTCGCAGGTTACAGAATGCTGCGCCGCGGTATGCGTGTTGAATGCATTTACTTTCATTCTTACCCGTATACTTCTGACGAAGCACAGAAAAAAGTTGAAGACCTTGCAAAGATTCTTTCGACATACGGAATGCAGACTACACTCAACATAATTTCTTTTACAGATGTTCAGATGCTCATAAAAGAAAAAGCGCCTGAGGCCTGGTCTACCCTCGCTTTAAGAATGTGCATGATGAAAGCGGCGAACATGGTTGCAAAACACATCGGAGCCCAGTGTCTTATAACAGGAGAAAGTCTTGGGCAGGTTGCAAGTCAGACTCTCGAAAACATGCAGGTAACAGAAAGTTGTGCTGAGCTCCCGCTTTTAAGACCGCTTGTAGGACTTGATAAAGAAGAAATCATCGAAACTGCAGAATTTATCGGAACTTACGAAACTTCGATTTTACCTTACGAAGACTGCTGCGTGCTTTTTAGTCCAAGACATCCTGTATTAAAAGCAAGTCTTGAGGATGCCCGCGAAGTTTATGAAAAGATTAATCCGGATGAACTTATCAAAAAAGCGTTTGAAACCAGAGTCGTAAAACATTTTTATGCGTTCGAAAGCTTATAAACTCTAAAAAGATTTTTTTTCAAGAAGGATGCGCGCAGTTTTATCTGTATCGGTATCGATTTTTAAAGCTGCAAATGTTTTTTCCATCTTTTCATCAAAGTGTTCGTCGTATAAAAGCTCTTCAACTTTTTCGTAAATTGCTTTAGGCTTCTGGATAAAATATCCGACTTTGTTGTTTACTGCAAAAAGCATGTTGCCTTTTTCCTGATTGTGAATGTAGCGGCAGATGATTACAGGCTTTTTACATGTAAGCACTTCGATTAAAGTTGCAGGGCCTGCTTTCATTACGACGCAGTCACTCAATTTTACAAGCTCATCAAGATAATTTACAAAACCAAAAACATGTAAATCAAGTTTTGGATTTAATGCTTTTATTCCTTCAAGATATTTCTGTTTTGCTTTATCGTGTCCGCAGATTACCGCAACACTGAATTTTGCTTTTTTTGAAATACATTTGTTTATGATTTCGATTGCACCAGGGATTCCGTCTCCACCGCCGACCATGAGAAGAGTTTTTTTATCAAGATCAAATCCGTGTTTTTTCTTTAATTCAACTACATCATCTTTTGTAAAAGGAATCTGGTATTTTGGATTTAATGCAAACGGAACAATTTTAATCTGGTTTTCCGGAACTCCAAGAGACATACCGGTTTTTTTTGCCTGTTCAGAATAAACAAGATAATCAAGGCGCTTGTCATAGAACCAGAAGTGAGGAACTGTAAAAGGATCTGTTACCATTACAGAAAGATTTATCTTTTTACCTGATTTTTTAACGATATCATAAAGATATGGACTTAATGCAAAATGGAAAGAAACGATGTCTGTCGGATTTTCTTTTTCGATAATCTTTTTTAAGTACCATGTAGTATGAGGATACAAAAGTTTAATGGTTGCAGACTGCCAGAACCTGTTCATTCCCATGTCATAGGCAAGCGCGAACATTCCGTGATAAACGTTTGTTGACATATAATATCCGTGCTCAAAAATATACTGACCCCAGATATTTTTTTTGTCAAAGCCGTTTACCATAACGATTTCTGCATCAGGATTTAATTTCTGTATGCAGTCACGCATTACCCTGGCAGTAGAGATATGTCCGGCACCTGTTGTAAGATATAGAAATAAGAATTTACGCTTCTGTTCCATTAAAATCCCCTGCCTAGTATGTATACTTAACGGCAATCATAAAATAATTATTAAACTGATTGGTAAAATTGTCAATCCACGCATTTTTCTGTGCCGCAATTATACCTGCATCGGGCGTTGTTGTAGAGCTTGCACTCACCGACGCGTCTTTTCTGTAAATATTTGAATCAACTCCCTTGTTATATATGTATTCAAACATATAGCCCATACTTAAAGAAAGAGTTCCCCATTTAAAGCGCTCAAGTTCATATTCTGCGTCAATTCCGCACTGAAGAATATACATCTTGTGCTCCTGCTTTAAGAAAAGATTTTTTGATGCTGTCGGAGTGTGGTTTGTGTAAATGCTTTCGTCAGGATACATAGGGCTTGTCCAGATTGAACCATCGTTAGAAAACTCATATCCTTCTTGCACAGTTGAGTTTGAAAAAATATATGCCCATGCTTCTTCGTCAGAAAAACTTTCTGCAATGTTTGCATGTCTTACAAACGAAGAATTAAAATTTACGCGAAGACGTTTTGCAGGCTTAAAAGCAATCGCAAATGCAAAACGGTCAGAGTTAGGCGGAACCGAAGTTCCAAGGCTGTGAAGTCTTGTCGTAAAATTATCTTTATTGTAATTGTCTGCAATCGATGCAACATCTGAACCGAATGTTTCGATATGCGGATCTGAGTGTGAATATGTATAAGGAGTTATAAGGGTGTAATCAAAAGAAATATTGTCAATAAACTTAACGTCCGGAATATAATTTACTCCGAGCATCAAAGCCATTTTTAATCTCGTATCAAATTTTCCTTCTGCAAGTCCGTTAAGGTCAATGTCATCAAAAGCAGTCGAAACAGAAACGCCAAAATTATTAAACGGTCTAAAGTCAAAAATAAGTCCGCTTATAAGATTGTCAGTTGCAGAATACATGCACTGAGTTACCATATATGGAACCGGAATCAAATATGCAGGGTCAAATCTGTTTGTATAGACCGAAGCATCATAATAAGAAATTGCAATCCATTCTGCAGGCTTAAATCTTACCGAGTGAAATGCAAGATATTTTTCTGGAGCAAAATCTGATGGAGCAGACTTTTCATTTTTTGTAGAACGTGTAAGTACATTCAATGACTGAACATAACCCCACTTCTCTGCTTCATAACTGAACACAAAGTTTCCAGAATGAAACTGTTTTCCGTTAAGCATTACAGAATCAGACAATATCGGGCCATAAGCTACTCTGTTTAATCCGAGTGTAAAATAAAGATTGTCTTTTCCTACAGTCACATTTGAAACCATATCAAGATTTGCTTTTAACGGACCTGCAGAAGCTGAGTCATCATGTGTATCTGTAAGACGGAATTTAAACATAGGACATACAGAATCTTCTTCTACCGATTTATTCTGTATAAAAAGTCCAAGCTTGTAACTTAAAGTAACGAGATCAAAAAATTCGAGATTACCAAAAAATTCTGGTTCGGCAAAAAACATATTGCGGTTCTTTTCTGAATCTGCAAGTCTTGATTTATCTCCGAGCGTAAAACCGATATTCCATCCTTTACCGAAATTCTTTTCGTAATAATACTGTGCAAGCTCGATATCTTCTTCGCTGCCCTTTTCTTTTACCTGTTCGAGAATCGATTTGATTGTCTGGGCAGGATAAGGTCTCATCTGCGGAAGCCATGAAATAATTCCCTTTGTTTCCCAGTTTTTTGCATCTTTATAGAATACGTCATTCGGATCAAGTGAGGCTTGAGCAAAAAGAGATGAACACATTAAAAATGCACAAAGAATTACAGTTAATTTTTTCATTTTACGTTCCTGTTACTTTAAAGATAATTTTGTTATATCAAATTTTGCACAGAGTGCAAACTCAAAACTAAGATCAAATTTTCCCTCTTCATGTCCGCGGTTAAATATAAAAGCAGCTCCAGGATAAGCTGTTATACAAAGCCATGACTCAGGCCAGTAATCACACTTAAAAGAAACAATGTTCCTAAATTCTGGAGTTCCTGTCGGAGAAGCAAGAGCTGCCCCGTTTTTATATTTATCATTATTTGTATTTTTCGGGTAAACCCAGTTTAACTGACGGTTTTCAGAGAAAAAGTCATAGTCGTATCCGCCCCAGCCGCAGAAATCCGGATTAGAAAGTTCACCACATGCTGCAAAAAGGTATGAAAAATTTACTCCCCATTTATCCTTTACTTCATAGCCTGCATCAAGTTTAAATGCAATCGTATCAGGACCTAAAGGACTTCCTATCCACTCATAGAATGTTGCAGAGTTGTCACATGTTTCTTTATAAGTTTTTACAAAAGACCAGTTTGGACTTTCTGTAATCATAAAATACGGAACAGCATAATAAGCTTCTGCTCCTATATGTAAATACCCTTCTTTAAGCGGAATAAAACTTTCAAGTCCAAGCTGTGCAGCATATCCTGACGGAATTGATCTGTCATCCTCGTTTGGCATCTGAAACTGATTCATCGCAAAGATAAAATAAGTCCTGAGGTATTTTACAGGAGTATAGTTTATCTTTAAGCCAAGATAACTTGCGACGTCATATTCTTCGTCAGGCGCGTTTGCCTTATTTTTATAATCCCACCATCCTGCATATCCATGAAAGAATGTAAACGGAATGCAGTATCTTAAATCCATAGATCCGTAAGGTAAAGCGCCCTCAAGAATAGAAAGAGAAAGTTTTTTTGTCGGCTTTATCGAAAAATTATGAAAATAAAAATAACGGTCAAGGCCAAGCATCGTAATATTTGTCTGATAGCTCAATAAATCAGAATAAATATTTAAATTAAATTCAGGAGTGCTGTATAAATTACGTGATAAAATTGCACTCCCTATGCTTGATCTTCCGTAATCCTTGCTTAAAACACCAAGCCTCATATTAATTCCGGAAGTTTCGTTAAACATAAAGCCTGCAGATAAATATGCATTATGAGGAAAGTTTATATCAACTGTCTCCATGCTGTACGGCACGTTTACATAATTGTCATTCTTTAATCTTGCGCTCTGTGGTTGAGCTACGATAATATCTGTTGAACCAAAAAAGTATTCATGGCATTTAAAATCAATGGAGCTGTCGACAAAAGGAGACCTCTGTTTTCTGTCATAAATCCACTGAACATCTTCATTTGTCTTATATTGTGCTTCGGGGATAACTCTTAAAGAAAAACCGATATTAAAATCTTCGCTTCCAAAAGTCCATTTTTTTTCATTAAAATAAGAAATTATGCTGTCATAATTTTTCTTTCCTGCAGAACTTAATGATTCATAATCAATTCTGTCTAAAATCATTTTTATCTGCTGAACGGTTAAAGGAGCTTCATCATAACAGTAAACAGAATTTGATTCTGTGCAGACTGCAGCAAGGCTGTCATAAACCCAGTGACCAGCTTTTATAAGCTCCTGTTCACCACGTGACGAAGCAAAAAAATCAAGTGACATCAAGCTGAATATAATTATAGAAAAAAACTTTTTCATTTTTCTTTACCGTCCTTAAAAAGGGATTCTGATGAAAACTCTTTCTTCGAAATTTTTGTAAACTGTGTCTTTACGCTGAATGCAATTTCAAATCCCTGCCTTGACTGATTTTTAACATGATTGTGATTAAACATAAATACATACGACGGCTGAACCATAAAAGAAAGATAGTCTGCAGGTTTATAAGTTCCCTTAACAGTAATGGAGTTTACATATTCTACGACACCGTGCGGCGCTTTTAAAGTATTATCCGGATGTTTGTAAGGCCATACAGTTTCGTCAAACGAAAGATCGCTTTTCTGCCAGCTGGACTCTTTGAAAATTCTTGTTCCTGCAAACTCGCCCTTTGCCGCAAAATTATATGCAAGATCAACCGACCATTTATCAGGAACTTCATATCCTGCCGCAATCTGGAACGCAAGCGAGTCAGGTCCTAAAGGATTTCCCATCCACTGATAATAATTTCCCGTTCCTTCTATCATTTCTGTAAAAACTTTTGCAAATGAAACATTAGGACTCTGTTTTATGAAAAGGTATGGGTTCGTGTAATAGAATTCAGCTCCAAAATGAAAGTAACCGTTTTTTGAAGGAAGATAAGATTCTATACCCGCCTGAAAACCGGTTCCTTCCGGCTCACCGCTTCCTTCTGACGACATTGTGTGCTCGTTCTGAGAATAAAGAGTATAAAGCCTTAAGTATTTTACAGGGACATAACTTATTTTAAATCCAAAATATGAAGAGCAGTCTCCATGATATTCGTTAAAAAGTCCGTAACCATGGAAAATCGCAAACGGATTTACAAACCTTAAATCAAAACTGCTGTATGGTAAAACTCCTTCGATAAACGAAAATTGAATTTTCTTAAAAAATCTCGTTTCGATTCTGTGTGTATATAAATATGTTTCTCTGGTAAACTGAGTTACGTTAAAATTATAATTAAAGACAGGAGAAAAAATCCTTAAATTT
>JAEEGL015712466.1_pt1 | contig 11678 bp, 10 predicted proteins | sample 9134231 | NCBI WGS metagenome assembly JAEEGL01 (sample SAMN16246548, study PRJNA631951) | gut metagenome | biome: gut microbiome; feature: rumen; material: fiber-attached | host: Bos | place: Iran: Karaj | collected 2018-10 | reverse complement strand
CTTGGAATAGTTGGTTTCCCGGTTGATTTTCAGGGGAACATTGTGCGCCTCGGCGTAGTCGATTTCCTCCTCCCGGGATTTGAGGCTCCATTCCCGCCAGGGGGCGATGATGGGCATGCCGGGCGCGAAATGCTTGATGGCCAGTTCAAAGCGCACCTGATCGTTGCCCTTGCCGGTGCAGCCCTGGCAGATGGCGTCGGCGCCTTCCTTTTTGGCAATCTCCACCAGTCCCTTGGCGATACAGGGCCGCGCGTGGCTGGTGCCGAGGAGGTAATCCTCATATACGGCACCGGCTTTCATGGTGGGGATGATATAGTCATCCACATATTCATCCGTCAGGTCCAGGACGTAGAGTTTGCTGGCGCCGGTTTTCAGCGCCTTTTCCTCCAGACCGTCCAGTTCGGTCCCCTGTCCGACGTCGCCGGAGACGGCGATGATCTCGGGATTGTTGTAATTCTCCTTCAGCCAGGGGATGATAATGGATGTATCGAGACCGCCGGAATAGGCGAGGACGACCTTCCTGATGTCAGCTTTGTTCATGGGGGAACCTCCTTCTGCATGATTATGCAGGCAATATACACCTGTTCATGCGGCTTGTCAAGAGAGAAAGAAATAAAATATTTGTTTGAATACAATGAAAAAACAGGAGCCTTTACAGAACGCGCTCATCGTGAATATATGCAGAATATAATGCATAAACGATGCAAATCATGCATAGCGATGTTTAAACAGGATTAATGCTTGCATTTTATCCTGAACTATGATAGAATCCCATTCGTTGACCGGATGGGATTATAGCTCAGTTGGTTAGAGCACCACGTTGACATCGTGGGGGTCATAGGTTCGAGTCCTACTAATCCCACAGAACCGGAGGGCCTGCGATAGTAAGGCCCTCTTTTCAATTTCAATGGGGGGAGAAAACGATGAAGACGATCATAGTATATGCATCAACCCATCATGGAAATACGAAGAAAGTCGTTGACGCGATTGCTGAGGAATGCGGTGCGGAGCTGGTGGACGCGACGGCTGTCCGCGAAAAGGAACTGTCGGATTACGACCTGATCGGCTTTGCTTCAGGCATTTATGCGGCGAGGTTCCATCCGGATGTCGTAGCATTTGCGCAGAAAAATCTGCCGCCGGATAAGAAGATCTTCTATGTTATGACCAGCGCGATGAACAGGGATTTTTCGAAGTCCATGGACGAATCGCTGAAAGACAAGCATGCGACGGTTACCGGACGGTTTTCCTGCAAAGGCTATAACACCTTTGGCCCTTTCAAACTGATCGGCGGGACCGGCAAAGGACATCCGGATGAAACGGATCTCAGGAACGCTGTGGCATTTTATAAAGGATTGATCGGATCATGACAGATAAACGCAGGTCAGTCCTGTTTGTTTTCCTGGCCTCCGTGTGTTTCAGCACGGGCGGCCTTTTCATTAAGCTGATCCCGTGGTCCGCACTGGCGATCAACGGCGCGCGAAACCTGATCGGAGCGGCGGTGATCGGAACCTACCTCCTGATCACCCGGCACCGGATCGTTTTCAGCAGTCGCGTACTGACCGGCGCGCTGGCGATGATCGGTGTGACTACTTTTTTTACGATATCGAATAAGCTGACGACGGCGGCGAACACGATCGTGCTGCAGTTTACGGCACCGGTGTTTGTGATCCTGATGATGGCGGTATTCTACCACCAGAAACCGAGAAGGCTGGACGTGATCACATGCGTCCTGGTGATGCTGGGAGTGGTCCTCTTCTTTGTGGACGGGATCCGGGCGGGGAACCTGATCGGCAATATCACGGCAGTCCTCTCCGGGGTCTGTTACGCCGGGGTCTTCATGATGAATACCGGCGAGAATGCGGACGCGATCTCGTCCTGCTTTCTCGGTCAGCTGGCAGCGGGTCTGGCAATGACGCCGCTGTGTTTCGGCGAGACGGATTTCACCGCGCAGACGCTGGCCGCGGTGATCGCGCTGGGCGTTATTCAGGTCGGCGGCGCGTATGTATTGTTTTCCATCGGCATCAAAAACACACCGCCGGTGACAGCGAGCCTGATCACCGGCCTGGAACCGATCATGAACCCGCTGCTTGTGGCGGTGTTTTACGGTGAAACCGTGTCGACGCTCTCGATCATCGGATCAGTAATCGTCGTGTGCACGATCATGGTATATAACTTTCTGCTGGCACGAAAGGATCACTGAGGATTGCTGAACCAGGCCATTTCTGTGCAGTCATCCAGAGGGAAGACCAGCAGGGGATAATCTCCGAGCATATACCAGCCGAAGAACTTCCCCCAGTTCGCAGTCATGGTATGGGGAGCGTCCTTGTTTGTGTTCCGAATGACAGAAACCGTAACACCGCCGTCCGGCGGATAGGTGTTCTTATATCCCTGTTCATTAATATAGGAAAGATAACGGTCATAGTAGAAGGGATTGCCACCGCAGTGGATCACGAGGGGCTCGTCCAGCAGGGGAGCGGCTTCTCCGGCATCATCTTCCGTCCAGCCGAACTGGCGGAGTGTGCCCAGGTACATCATGACATGATAGGTCCCGTGATCCACACAGAACAATTCACCCGGAAGAAGCAGGGAGGGCCACTCCGCCGAATCCCGGTTTTTCAGCGCGGCGGATCCGATGCCACGGGCGAGCATGCCCAGGATTGTCGGATGCTGTTCCCAATTGCATTTGTCAAAGATCAGCCGGGTCATGCCGGCACAGTCCAGGCCGCAGAAATACATGCGATCAGGCCGATAATATCGCGTGATCGTCTGGGGATAGAACCGGCGGAGGAACTTTTCTTCGGTCCGGCCGGCATAGTAATAGGGAACGCCGAGCGGCAGGGATGCGGTTATCAGGCTGCCTGCAGTCTCATCATAGTATTCAATAAAAGGGTTGCCCTGCTCCAGCATGGTAAGGGCAGCCTCGTAAAACGGCCTGTCCTGGACACGGTCCAGCGGGAAAAGCGGAAGTTTTGAGGAGGTTGAGAAGGTCAGCTGCAGGGTGGCGGAGCCCTGGAGGATCCGGAAACCGAAACCGTCCAGCTCATACATGGGTTCCACCTGCAGAGATTCCCCCGGGGAGTTCAGCCAGGCGTTGAAGGGTTCGGTGATGTCCCAGAGATTGCAACCCTCCAGTACGCGCTGAGGGGCAGAACAGATATTGCTGCAGAAAAGCGAATACGGCAGGTTCGCGCCTTCCACTTCTGTGACGGTGAAACGCAGGGCGGCGCCTGCCAGGCGGAAGCCCGGCTCGGCAAGCAGGGCATTCAGCGTCCACTCTTTTCCGTCTGCTGTGGTGAGATGGCTGTCCGGGGTCAAAGTGACCCTGTTCAGACCGGATTGGGTGATGCCGACAAAACCGCCGCCGTCACACCTGAGAAGCACGGTGTGCGGTCCGTCCGCAGAAGCGGAGCCACACAGGAGGAGCAGCGCAAACGCAACAAACAGCAAAACGACAGCCATGCGCAAGGGAAGATCCTTTCTGCGGCGCTCCATGATGCACCCTCCGGTTCTGTTCATTGTTTTCGGACGGAGGCCCGATTCCGGGATATTATAACAGGAAGCTGAGAGGCGCGCAATCAATGCCGGGGGTTTTCAAGGCAGAAGGTTTAGGATATAATGTATTTATATGGCGCGGCCGGGTGCCCGCCTATTCCACTGACAGAAAGAGGCAGATATGAAACTGCTGACCTGCGTTGTACCCTGCTACAATTCCGCCGCTTACATGGAGCGTGCGGTTGATTCTCTGCTTGCGGGCGGGGAAGAGATCGAAGTGATCATCGTGAACGACGGGTCGACCGACGAGACCGGTACGATCGCGGACCGGCTGGCCGGGGAGCATCCGACGATAATCCGGGTCCACCACCAGGAGAACGCTGGTCACGGATCCGCCATCAACTATGGGATCGCGAATGCACAGGGAATCTATTTCAAGGTAGTCGATTCCGATGACCGTCTGCTGAAGGAGAACGTTCCGGGACTGATGGACGTGCTGCGGAAGCATTCGGACGAGGCGGAGCTGGTGGATCTGATCTTCCACGACTACGTTTACGACAGGGCAGAAAAGGAGAATTCCTTCCGGATCACCTACCTGGGGAAACTGAAACCCGATACGATCTCGGACTGGGACAGATGCCGCCCCTTTCATATATGGAATCAGTTCATGATCCACAGCCTGATCTATCGGACGCAGTTTCTGCGTGACATCGGACTGTGTCTTCCAGAGCATACCTACTATGAGGATAACCTGTATATCTATCGGCCGCTGGTGTATACGAAGCGCATCATGTATCACCACGCACCGATATACGGGTATTTTGTCGGACGGAGCGATCAGTCGATCAATGAGAAAAACCTGCTGAAACGGCTGGACCAGATGACCGAGATCACAAAGAAGCAGATCACTTCCTACACGCTGGAGGAACTGAACCGTGTGTCTCCGCATCTTCGAAAGTATATGCTCAACAACGCCGGCGGGCAGCTGTTCACAAACTGCGCACTGCAGTTCATTGAAGATTCGGAGCACAGCCACCGGATGAACCGGGAAATGTGGCAGTCGATCCGGGAGTTTGATCCGGCGCTGTATAAGCGTCTCAGGCGGAATCCGCTGGGGCGGGTGAGCTGCCTCCCCGGCCGCGCGGGCGAGCGGTTTCTGGTGTTTATCTACCGGGCGGGAAGAAAGCTAATGCGATTATAGGAAGGGGCTTGCAGATGGAAGCGTTTGAGGAAGTAAAACAGGTCGCGAAGGACGGATACGAACTGGCGCTGCGGGTATACGACACGGCGGAGCCGAAGGCAGTTGTGAAGGTGATCCACGGCATGGAGGAACACCAGGGACGGTACCGGCCGTTTGCGGAGTTCCTGCAGGCAGACGGATTTGCGGTAGTGACTGCGGATCTGCGCGGACACGGGAAGAATGCGCCGATGGTAAGCCACATCGCGGGGCAGGAGGGGCACCTGCGGCTGCTGGAGGATGAGCGGGTTATACTGGATTTTCTCCATGAACGCTGGCCGGGGGTGCCGGTGATCCTGTTTGCACATTCGATGGGAACAATCATTGCCCGGGCGTTCCTCCGGACGCAGAGCCGGGAATTCCACAAAGTGGTGCTGTCAGGATATCCGAATCCGAACAGCGCAGCCGGCGCGGGGATCATACTGACGGATATCCTGTCCGCATTCAAGGGCGGGAAGAAGCATTCAAAGCTCGTGGATGGAATGGTGCTCGGGCCGTTCTCAAAAGCGATCCCGGACGCGAAGAGCCCGCTGGAATGGCTTTCCTACAACCCGGAGAACGTGAAACGCTACGCAGAGGATCCACTATGCGGCGTGCCGTTCACGCTGGGAAGCTACAATGCCCTGTTCCACCTGATTAAAATGATGGATACTCCGTCGCAGTATGAAGATGTCTGGAAACAGTTGCCGATCCTGCTGATCTCCGGAAAAGACGATCCCTGCACGGGCGGGGAAAAGGGCAGGGAGGATTCCCTGAACCGTCTGAAAGAAGCCGGATTCCGTGAGATCCGTGTAGAGACGATAGAGGGAATGAGACACGAGATCCTGAACGAGACGGAGAAGGAAAGAGTTTTCCGGCTGATCCGGGATTTTCTGAACGAAGTCTGACAGAACAGGAAGACATTGCGAAGAAAGAACGATTGTGATAGCATGAGAACGCAGCCGTCGGACACGGTCGAGAAGGAGAGAAAAAACCATGAGCAAGAAGCTGGAAGAGTATGTCATAACGATCCCTGATTTTCCGGAACCCGGGATCATGTTCCGGGATATTACCTCGGTCATTCAGGATCCGGACGGACTGAAGCTGGCGGTTGACGGACTGGTCGACCTGCTGAAAGATACGGACTTTGACCTGATCGTCGGTCCGGAATCCCGTGGGTTCATTTTCGGCGTGCCGGTGGCTTACCTGAAAGGCAAAGGCTTTGTTCCCGTACGAAAAAAGGGCAAGCTTCCGCGCGAAACCATCAAACAGGAGTATGATCTTGAATATGGCCAGGCTGTGATCGAAGTGCACACAGATGCGGTGAAGCCGGGACAAAAGGTGGTTATCGTGGACGACCTGATGGCAACCGGCGGCAGCGCGGAAGCCGCTGTGAAACTGGTGGAGAAGCTTGGCGGGCAGGTGGTCAAACTGGTGTTCGTGATGGAACTGGCAGGGCTCAAGGGACGGGAACGCCTGAAAGGGTATGACGTCGAGTCGCTGATCATCTACGAAGGAAAATAAACAGAAAAACTGCCGACGGGCATTTGCCCGTCGGCAGTTTTGTATTTTCAGTGTCCGGCATCAAAGGTGATGGAGTTCATGATGCGGTTGGCGGAGTCGATGCAGGAATCGTCTCCGGCCGGGTAATAGAAGTAAAGAGTGACGTTGTTCCCGCGGTCCATCCAGCTGTACATCAGGTAGGCGGTACCGCCGTCTGCTCCGGCAGCGTAGAGCATATTCATCCCGTTCAGGGTGACGCTGCCGCTGTCGGTTTCCGTGCCGTTCAGCACCTGGAACAGATCAGACCCGGCAACCTCTCCAAGGTAGGTGGCGTAGGCCAGGACAGTCATTTTTTTCCCCCGCCAGTAGAGGCACAGGTCCGGAGCTTCCGGAGAGAGCGGCTGCTCCGTGAAATGATCCGGCAGGTTCAGGGAAAAGCCACCGACAGGGCAGGAAACGGTTTGCGCCAGCGAAACAGAAAAGGCAAGACAAAGCAGGAACGCAAGAATCAGCGCAACAGCGGTGCGTCTCACGCGGAAGACCTCCTTACAGAAGTTTTCATTTTAATCAACGAGGCACAGGGAGTATTCCCTGCAACTTTTCAAGAGAATCATACCATAAACCGCTTGAAAACAAAAGCCATTTTGATGCGGAAGCGGCAAAAACACAAAAAATATAAAGTCTGAAAATATACATTGACAGACGAGGTAGAAATGTGTATGATGTATATCGGAAGGAGGGAGGACAATGACGTTATCAGCGGATCTGCTCCGGGGATATACAGATACGCTCATCATGCGGCAACTCGCAGCGGAGGACGGATACGGCTACGGGATCAGCCGGACGCTGGCAGAAAAGAGCGGCGGCATGGTCCGGCTGAAGGAGGCTACGCTGTATACAGCTTTCCGCCGTATGGAAGAGAACGGATATATCCGTTCCTACTGGGGCGATGAGGATACCGGAGCCAGACGAAGATATTACTCCCTGACAGAGTCAGGCAGTGACAAACTTGCGGAGGATACTGCAGCCTGGGTCGAGACACGAAAGATCATGGATGAACTGCTGGAAGTATGAGGAGGAAGAGAGAATGAACCAGACGGTGAAGAGGATTGTGGATCTTCTGTTTGAAGATACGGTGGAGAATGAAGAGACAAGAGCACTCCATGAAGAGCTGATGAACAACTGTCAGGAGCGTTATGACGACCTGATCAGCCGCGGTCTGAGCGAAGAGGAGGCGACCGGCGAGGTCGTGGACAGCCTGAAGGGCATGAAGGACGTCATCGCTGAGTATCCGAAGAAGAGCAGTTCCGTACCGTCAAAGGCGGAAGCGGCAACCGGCGGGGAACGGACCTTTACCGGGATCGACCGGCTGCAGGCTGAGACCATGGATCAGGACATCCTGGTGAGCCCCTCCGGAGACGGGATGATCCATGTGTCCTGCGATGATCCGGAAGGCATGACCTGTGTGCAGGACGGCAGCCGGCTGATCGTCAGGGGAGCGAAGAAACGGGATAAGTTCACCGCTCCTTTTGAAATGCAGGACGGCGAAGAGGTCACCCTTTCCGGGATCCTGAACATGGTCGGCAAGGCGATCCGGAACGTGGCCGTATCCTTTGGAAACGGCATGCCGATCCGGATCGAGGTGCCGGACGGGATACTGAGCGAGATGGAACTGAACAGCCGCAGCGGCGATATCAACTGCAGCTGTGCCTTTGCACTGAAGATGACTGCCCGGTCCACCAGCGGAGACGTCAAACTGGATCCTGAAACGGAGAGGACGGCAGACAAACTGCTGGTGAGCACAGTCAGTGGGGAGGCGGAAGTAAACGGCTCCGCGATGACCGCGGAGATCAGCAGCATGAGCGGTGACGTGACGGTGGACGGCGTGTTTGAAACCCTGCAGGTCAAGAGCACGAGCGGCGAAGCGGAATTCTCCGGTTCTGTGACTGAAGTGACAGCTTCCTCCGTCAGCGGGGACGTGAATCTCACAATCGAGAATACGACACTGAAGCGAATCGAAGCGCGTTCCACGAGCGGTGATGTCGAGATCGGGCTGCCTTCCGGCCTGCCGGGGATCCATGCGGAATGCTCCACAGTCAGCGGAGAAGTGTTGTCACGGGTTTCCGAGGCCGGCGCCGGTGCGGCTGTCCAGATCCGCGCGAAGAGCATCAGCGGAGATGTCAAAGTCGGCTGAAAATTGCTGAAGAAAGAGAAAAAAAGGATAGCATTCCGGGGGAATACCTGTTAAAATATCAACAGGTATTCCTTTTTTTTACGTGGCGGCTGAAGGCCGGCCGGAAGGGAGTATTTGGATGTTCGGACAAAAACGGATAACACGTTTCATCGTGATCCTGCTGGCGGTGGTGTTCTTCTGCGCTTCTGCAGGCCTTTCGGCAGCGGATGATGAGGGGCAGAACTATGTGGAAAACGAATGGAACTTTGTTGATGGATCCATGAATGCCATGCGCGGCATTCCGGATGATGCCACCGGCGTGCTGGACCGGATCCGCCGAAAGGGCGTGCTGCGGGTCGCGACGGAGCCGTATTATCCCCCGCAGGAGTTCATTGATCCGGATATGACCGGGCAGGATCAATATGCCGGAGCGGACATGAAACTGGCCCGCCTGATCGCTGCAAGGATGGGTGTGAAGCTGGAGATTATCCCGATGGAGTTCACGCAGGTACTTCCGGCTCTGGCGGAGGATCAGTGCGACCTGACGATCTCGGCCCTGTCCTATACGCCGGCCCGGGCTACATCCTACAGCCTGTCCAAGGGGTATTATTTCGCGGATATCGGTGCGAGTACGGGATTTATTATCCGTGAGGCGGACAGGGAGAAAATCGCTTCCCTGGACGATCTGGCAGACAAAATCCTGATCGCCCAGAGCAGTTCCCTGCAGGAAACGCTTGCGGCGAACCATGTGCGCAGCTACAAGGAATTCCGCAGGATTTCCGCCGTGCAGACGGTATACGACGCCGTCCGGACGGGCCGGGCGGACGCCGGAGTTGTGGATATCACGACGGCGGAAAACTATATCAAAAACAATCCCGGCTGCGGGCTGTGCATGGCGGAGGGCCTGACATTCTCGCTTGATGAGGAGTACCGGGGGGACCGGATCGCTGCCAAGAAGGGCGAGACTATGCTGCTCTATTTCGTGAACGGTGTGATCGATGAAGTGCTGAAAGACGGCACCTATATGCAATGGTTCGAGGAAGCCCGGAAACGGGCGGAAGAGCTGGGAATGTAAAACAGTCTGCGAACCGGGGCTGAAGGGGGAACTCGCGTGAAGAGAATCAAGGGGAGCCTGGCAGCTTATGCGCTGCTGGTGCTGATATGTCTGGCAGTCAACTGGGGAGGCGACCAGATTGTTTCCAGGCTGAACTGGCCTGTCTGGCTGGATTCGATCGGAACGATTGTATGCGCCTATATTGCCGGGCCGTTCTGCGGTGTTGTCGTCGGCATTACAACCAACCTGCTCGCACATATCCTGTACGGGATTCCGTGGTTCTACGCGATCGTCAGCGTGGTCATCGCGCTGATCGTCGGTTTCGCGGCTCGCAAACGGATGCTGCACACGCTGCTCGGTACACTGAACGTCGGCGTTGTGCTGGCGGTATCAACCTCCGTGGTGGCTTTTGTCCTGAACCTGATCCTTAACAACGGCAGCACAGGCAGTGCCTGGGGCGATGCGGTCAAGGGTTTCCTGACGGAGCGGGGTCTGAACCCCTGGGTGAGCCTGTTCATCGGTGAAATTTACATGGAAATGGCAGATAAGCTGGCGATCCTGCTGGTCCTGTTCCTGGTCACACGACTGGTTTTCGGGATCTGGTTTAAGATCCATCCCGAAAAACTGGAGCAAATTATTGCTGAACAGGAGGCGCTGACGCGCACGACTGCGATCCTGCTGGCAGTCGGTCTTGCGCTGACCGCGACGGCCGCGGTACCGGCCCGGGCGGAAGGTGACAACGTTGCGATCGAGGTAAACTACAACGACTATGTGCAGACAATCTATTCAAGCCTGAACGGCCTTCCCTGCGGCGAGGCGAACGACATCGCCATTACCGGGGACGGCATCATGTGGATCGGAACCTATGCGGGTCTGTACCGCTACAATGGGCGGGAGTTCCGCTGGATGGACAACTATGATTCCGTCCGCAATGTCAACTGCCTCTATGTGGACGAAGAAGGCCGCCTGTGGATCGGGACGAACGATAACGGGCTGTCCATCGTGATCAACGAGCAGGTGGTCAACGTCATTGACCAGAGCCAGGGTCTCCCGGCCAATTCGGTCAAGTCGATCATCAAGAGCTCCGACGGATACTACTATATCGGCACGACGGGCAGCATGATGATCCTGACGCTGAATAACGGCCTGAAAAAGCTGAATACCATCTCCGAGGTGTCCTACGCGGACCACTCCGCGGCGGACAACGACGGCAATGTGGCAGCCGTGAGCAACAATGGCACCCTCTTCCTGATGCAGCAGGGACAGATCGTTTCCTCCCGCCAGCTGCCGGAGAGCCAGGCAGTCTTCAAGAGCTGCGCATTCAATCCGGATGGCTACCTGCTCGCTGCCACCACGGAGAACGAGATCTACAAGTTCGACATCAGCCGGGGTTGGTTTGAACTGCTGAATGTCTACCGGTGCCCGGAACTCAAAAGCATCAAGAACCTGCAGTATATCGAGAGCGGCGAACTGTTTGTATGCGCGGATAACGGAATCGGCCATTTCGACAGCGACGGCAACTTTGAGAGGATCAACACCAACGACTTCAATAACTCCATCGACAACATGCTGATGGACTATCAGGGCAACCTGTGGTTCACGTCTTCCCGGCTGGGCCTGCTGAGGCTGGCGCCGTCCGATTTCAGGGACATATATAGCACTGCCGGTATGGACAACCGCGTGACCAATACCATTGTCAAGTGGCAGGATGTCTATTATATCGGCACGGACAAAGGCATGGACGCGGTGGACCTGAAGGGGAAACATCAGGTCACCAACGAGCTGACAGAGCGTTTCACCAATTTCAGGATCCGCTGCATGCAGGTGGACGATCAGAACCATCTGTGGATATGCACGCAAAGTAAAGGCTTGTTCGAGATTGAACCGGACGGCACTGAATATGTATACAATAAGGAGAACAACCTCTTCGGCAACAAGGCCCGGGTGGTAACACAACTGAGGGACGGAACGATTCTGGCCTCCTGCGATACGGGACTTGGCTTTTTCCGGGATCATCAGGTGGTTGATATGATTCCGTACGCAGAAACACGGATCACAAGCAACACAGTGATGACAATGACTGAAATGCCGGACGGGACGATTCTGGCCGGTACGGATGGAAACGGCATTGCGGTGATAAAAAACGGGGAAGTGATCCGGATGCTGACCCGGGCTAACGGGCTCAGCAGCGAGGTTATCCTGAGGACGGTCCTTGATGCGAAGACTGGCGGGGTCTTCGT
>JAEEGL015379577.1_pt1 | contig 11678 bp, 5 predicted proteins | sample 9134231 | NCBI WGS metagenome assembly JAEEGL01 (sample SAMN16246548, study PRJNA631951) | gut metagenome | biome: gut microbiome; feature: rumen; material: fiber-attached | host: Bos | place: Iran: Karaj | collected 2018-10 | reverse complement strand
CGTGACCACGACCTGGAAGGTGCAAAAAAATATGCCGACGCCTGGGTCAAAGGAATTGAACGTAAGGGCTGGAATGCCTTTGAATAATGAACATACTTCATAAATTAAAAGAAACTGCTGTCTCTGTCCTGCCGGTAATGGCCATAGTCTTTTTACTGGGACTTACGGTTGTTCCTTTGAATGCGGCTACACTTGGCCGTTTTGCACTCGGGGGATTTCTTTTAATTATAGGACTTACTGTATTTCTTCTTGGTGTTGACCTTGGTATTCAGCCTATGGGAGAACGAAGTGGTGCCGAGCTTACCAAAAAGAAAAGTCTTGGTCTTTTACTTGGGGCTGCCTTTGTAATTGGTTTTATTGTAACTGCAGCCGAACCGGATATTCAGGTATTTGCAGACCAGGTACGCGGAGTTTTTCCTGCCGTAAATAAACTTACCTTTACCTTTGTAATTGCGGGCGGGGTAGGCATTTTTATTACAATAGGTCTTTTGCGTACAATTTTAAATCTTTCGCTCAAGTGGACGCTTTTTATTTCCTATACAGTTCTTTTTGCGGCAGCCCTGTTTGCATCCGACGCCTTTATTGGCATTGGCTTTGATTCAGGCGGAGCTACCACCGGCCCTATGACAGTTCCTTTTATAATGGCACTGGGTCTGGGTGTTTCTTCCGTACGTTCTGGTGATAAAAGACAGGACAGCTCATTCGGGCTTACAGGTATTTCTTCTGTAGGACCGGTGCTGGCAGTAGTTGTATATTCGTTTATTATTGGTCCTTCGACAGGTTCAGGGACCACATCTGCGCTGGGCGGTGTCCCTGAGCTTGTCGAAGGGCTCGCAGAACAGCCTGCCATTCTTCCTTTTGGCAAACTCGTTGTACAGGTTTTTACAGAATCTCTTACTTCAATTGCGCCGCTTTTTGCACTTTTTATAATCTTTCAGATTTTCTTACTGAAAATGACTATGCGCCAGGTTGTGCGCATGATAATTGGTTTTATCTACAGCTTTATAGGACTTGCAATCTTTTTGCTTGGAGTATACGGCGGCTTTATGCAGGCAGGAAAACTGCTCGGGCAGGCACTTGGTACACTGGCCCTTCAAAAGGGTGGAGTATGGTATTTTCTTCTCATCCTTACGGGGCTTTTGCTGGGTGCTATTATTGTATGTGCAGAGCCGGCTGTATGGTGTCTCAGCGAACAGGTAGAAACTGTAAGCGGCGGTACAATCAGACGTAAGGTGCTGCTTATATTCCTTTCTGTTGGAACTGCAATTGCAATTGGTCTTGCTATGTGGCGGGCAGTTGCAGGCTTTGATCTTAAATGGATTTTAATTCCGGGTTATGTGCTTTCCTTTGTGCTCATGTTTTTCTGCCCGGATATGTTTACAGGCATTGCCTTTGACTCTGGTGGTGTAGCTTCAGGGCCACTTACTTCTACCTTTGTACTTTCGTTTACAATAGGTGCAGCCGGTGGTGCAGGTGGAGGCAGCGATTCCTTTGGTGTTATTGCTCTTGTTGCAATGATGCCGCTTATTGCCATTCAGATAATGGGTATTACATGGAGGCGTAAATGTACAGGTTAGTTATGTGTATTGTTCCTCACGGGAGCGGGGAATTAATTACCGGTGCAGCCAAACAGGCAGGTGCGGGAGGCGGAACAATCCTTATGGGAAAAGGAACTGCTTCCAATAACATACTGCAGCTGCTGGGACTTGGCGACACCAGTAAAGATATAACGATGAACATTGTAGAAGACAGTATTTACGGCAAGGTGCGCGGACAGATTATTGCAGCGACTTCAGAAAAAAGGGCGCATTTTGGAGTAATGTTTTGCATAGATACTCAAAGCCTGTATAAGGCAGGACAGTCCGATTCGGTAAAGTCAGACAGTTTGCAGGAGGAAAAAAATATGAACGAATATGAAGCAATAAATATTATTGTAAACAAGGGCTACGCAGAAGATGCCATGGCAGCTGCAAGAAAAGCAGGAGCCGGCGGCGGGACAATAATTGGAGCCAGAGGAACTGCCCGCGAAGGTGACGCAACCTTTTTTGGAGTAGACATTGTTCCCGAAAAAGAAATGCTCATGATTCTTGTTCCTGCAGAAAAAAAGCCTCAGGTAGTAGCGGCCATAAAAGAGCTTGCCTGTTTCCAGAAGGCCGGAAGCGGAATTATTTTCTGCAATACCGCAAACGATTTTACTTTACTTGGTAAATAATACTCTGACTTTCTTCTCCGCAGATGACCGTGCAGGTATGTACTCCCTGTTCTACCGGCAGCGAAAAAGCAAACGGCCGTTCAATTTCTGTATAAAAATCTTCATCATATAAAACTATAAGTGTGTCCTGCATTCCGCCAAAAACTTCTACCGGAATTGCAAGCTTTTCTTTCTGGAGCTCTGAATAATAAAAAATTGAATTGTTTTTAGGACTGTGAATTTCAAGCGGAGTGTCGCTGTATTCAACCTGCAGTCCCGGTCTTGTTTTGCGTACCCACTGCTGGTATTCTGCCGGGTAAGCAGTTACCAGTTCACCGTCCTGCATTTTATGCCAGGTGCATTTTCCACGGGAGCTGCCTTCCTGACAGTATTCATAAACTGTAGCGGGGCAGTCGGGACCGGCAATCATTCCGCTTAGTGAACAGATTTTTTCTTTTTTCCAGTTTTGCGGTTCATCAAAGGCAAGACGGCTGTACGAGACTTCGTTTCCGTGAATATAATCCAGAAGGCTTTTTGCAACCCAGGCGGGCAGGGAGCTTCCGGTTTTTCCTACTACTGTCTGTCCACTGAAGTTTCCCATCCACACGCCAACCGTATATTCTTTGGTTGCACCAAGTGCAATAATATTCTGATACTGGTTAGAAGTTCCCGTTTTAAAAATGGAAGGATACTTTGTTTCGAAAACCTGCGAATATCCAAAGCCGGTTACACGTGCCGCCTTGTCCGAAAGAAAGTCATCTATAAGACGGGCTGTGTCGCTTGTGTAAATCTGGTTTCCTGCAAAATCTTTGCCGTCACGAACAAAAACTGCAAAGGCAGGCACCAGCTCCTTAAGGGAAACTCCTGCTGCTCCAAGTGCAAGTCCAAGATCTGCCTGTTCGCCGGTCTGCTTTAGGGAATCAAAACCAAGTTCAAAAAGCTTGTTCAGATAGTTTTTTACACCTATGCTGTTAATAATGGAAACCGCCGGAACATTAAGACTCGAAGCAAGTGCAACCCTGAATCGGACCGGGCCGTTAAACCTGTTGTTAAAATTGGACGGAATGTAAAGCTCCTGTTCACCAAACTCCTGCGGAATGTCTGCAAGAATTGAACTTGGTGTGTACATGCTCTGTCCAAGGGAGTCCTTTGTTTCAAGGGCAAGTGCATATAAAAAAGGCTTCATGGAGCTGCCCGGCTGATTGTTTACCAGAACTCCGTCTATCTGCCCGCTGTGATTATTGTCAAAAAAGTCTGCACTGCCAACCCAGGCAACCGGTTTTCCCGTTTTATTTTCTATGAGTAAAAGGCTGGCATTAGAAATTCTGCTTTCTGTTGCCATGTTAAGTCCGTCATTTACAAGGCGTTCTGCATAATGCTGGAGTTCAAGATTTATGGAAAGATTATAGGTGGACGTTGTGTGGGACGAGTCTGTGTCCTCAAGATTATTTACCAGATATCTTATATAGTGCGGAGCTTCGTACGGGTAAGTAAAGGCACTAACAGGTAAAAACTTTGCAAACTCGTCTGCTGTGGCTTTTTTATGATAAATCTTATTGTAAAGGCTGGAGGCACGCTCCGCACAGGAAGCCGGATTTTTAAAAGGATTATACAGGCTTGGATTACGCGGAATTATTGCAAGGCAGCAGATCTGTTCACGGGTAAGCTGGTCTACCGTGCAGCCGTAATAAGTCCGTGCGGCAGAACCAATTCCTACAGCTCCCTGACCAAAAAATATATTGTTAAGGTAAAGCTCAAGAATCTGCTTTTTGGTTCTTTTTGCTTCGAGCACGCGTGCATAAAAAATGTCAGAAAGCTTACGGCTTACGGTTACATCGCTGTTCTGATTTATCATTTTTACCAGCTGCATGTTTATGGTAGAGGCGCCGCGCACAATCTTTTTATTAAACAGGTTCTGTACTGCCGCATTCAAAAGGGCAAGACTGTCTGCCCCGTTATGAAAATAAAAGCGCTTGTCTTCGGCTTTGACAAAGATTTTTTTTACATCGGCAGGCATGTCTGCAACCGGAATATATTCGCATCTTGTTCCGTCCTGCAGCGACGTTACCTGCAGAAGCTTTCCTGTGTCATCAAAAAAAACTTTAGAAACAGGCTTGGATTCAAAAGAGGAAAGATTTTTAAATGGAAATAAAACAAGCAGCAGCTGTACTGCAAGGATAAGCCCCAGTACAACCGCTGCCAGTATTTTTATTCTATTACGCAAAGATATCCGTCTCCACGGCCAAAGGTTTCGGGTTCATACATACATTCTGCCTGTACCGGCGGAACAGTATAAACACCTCTTCGGGCGGCACGGAACGTAAAGTTTACGGTAGTTGAGCCTGAGCCAAAGCTGTCCCAGAAGAACCGTACTTCGCTGTCGTGAATTGTCTTGTTGCTGAGCCAGTGTCCCCAGGTTCCGTAGCTGTTTCCGTCGTCCACAGTTCCGGTTGTTACAAGTGATGAATCAAGAATTTCGGCTCCGCAAGGTATAGGTGCCCTCATGGCAACATAGTCGCGGGTCTTTGAAGATTCAAGCTTTATGCTGGCCTTGTAGGTTTTTCCGCTTACAAGCTTGAGTGTACAGTCGGTTTCGCTAGGCTTGTTTACAACTTCACCGGTTTCGGCATCAATTATTGTATAGGTAACTTTAAGACCTTCGTCGCGGGCAAAAATGTTTTCGTCCATAATTGCATAGCGCATTTCGATGGTGTAATAAAGGTTACCCTTTCCGTTTCGTTCAAAGCTTACTTCCTGCGGTGTATCCTTTGCAAGACCGGCAATAATTTCATCTTCAAACGGAAGCTTTAAGGTAACAGGCTTTGCGCTAGCACCGTTAAAGGTTCCGTTAAGAATATTCTTGCCTGCAATTGCAACGCTTGCAGTATAGTCGGTTTTGTCCAGTTCGCGCATCTGGATGTAAGTATAAATTGCTTCAAGTACACGGCTGGTGCTTGCAGTATTGCTCCAGTAACCATGACTCTGGTTCTGCAAAAGTGTATAGATGAGTCTGTCTATCATTCCGTCCTTTGGATTAAGGGTTGTAAACAGCTGGAGAATAAGTGCCATCTGTTCGCTGTCGGAATTGTACCAGTCCCATCTGTCTGTTCTTGTTTTGCGCAGCACGGTTACAGTGCGTCCATCAGGCTGCAGATAATCCCTTATTTCATTTGCAAGAGTCTTTGCATTTGAAAGGGCAGAGCGGTCTCCGTTTGCACTAAGATTTGTGTAGGCAAGTGCAAGAAGTGACTGTGCAGAAAGATTAAGCTCCTGGCGCTTTTTGAACAGCTTGTCCATTGCTGCATTCATGCGGTTGTCGCCTGCAAGTGTAAAGATGTAAGCGGCATAGGCCTTGAGGTAATCGTAAGAATAGCTTTCGTAAAGATTTGCATTGTTGTAAATGTAATCCAGAAGCTTTGACAGGTTGTAGCCAAAGTCGTCCTTTGTGTAGCCGCGCTGAGTTCCAAGAACATAAATGTAGGCCATGCGCATGCTTACATAAAGAGAAGAATAAGAGCCGCCCGGCCAGTAAGGGAAGCCTCCGTCTTCGTTCTGGTATTTGCCCCAGCCGGAGATATAAGATTTTACGCACTTGCGCAGGTCTGCAATCTTTGAATCAAGACCAAATACATCAATGTACTGGTCAAAGGCAATGAGAGGAAGCACTGCGCTGGACTGTTGTTCAAGACAGCCGTAAGGATATTCAAACAGATAGTTTACGGCGCTGCCAAGCATTCCAAGTCTTGTGGCATCAACAGTAAAGGTAAGGTCTCCGCGGCCTTCCTTTGCAAGACCAGGAATTGCAAGCTGTTCTACACCGGTTTCCTTAGACTTTTTGTCGTTGTCCAGAGTACCGTAGGTTGCAACAGTTTCGTAGGTAAAGGTCTTTTCAATCTTTATAGGAGAGTTGAGTTTTTCGTTAAGGATGTCAGAGCTTACCGTATAAACAAGCTCTACAGTTCCCTGTGTCTTTGCCGCAACATCAAAGTATACGACAGAAGAATCTCCCGGAGCAACCCAAACCTTATGGGTGCTGTCTCCGTCTACAAAGGCTTCTCCAGGTACTGTAATTCTTCCTTCGCGTGTATCCTGTGAAGTATTTTTTGTAGGAGTGCGTGTTTCAAGGCTTACGGTAATTTCGTGGCCCTGTGCATCCAGGTTAGTAATGAGTACACCGCATTCTGCAGTATCGCGTTCGCGCAGCTTTCTTGGCTGTACCTGCTGAATGTTTATAGGATTCTGAACCATAAACTCATCTTCCTGCAGGGCAAAAAGATCATCCTTTACACCAAAGGCTGTTACTCTGTAGGTAGTAAGTGTGTCCGGCAGTTTAAAGGTTATGGTTGCCTTTCCGTTTTTGTCTGTCATAACAACAGGTTCAAATACTGCGGTTGGCCTAAAGTCCTTGCGCTCGTCGTCTTCATCCTTTTCTTCTTCGCTGGCGTCTCCACCAAGAAGGTCTTTAATGCTGTAAGAAACAGGATCCATCAAAAGCGAGCGTGAATCTCCTCCTCTTACACGCAGAGGGTAGTTATAGCTTGAATAAAAATAATCAATAGGATTTGGAACATGGTAATTGATTAAATCTACAACACCGCGGTCTACAGCCATTACGGTAAGTTCTGCATTGGCAACAGGCTTTCCGCCCTTGGTTGCAGTAAGTGTTAAGGTTGCCATTTCTCCAGGCTTGTAGGATGGCTTATCGCTTTCTACTGTTACCGAGAAGGCTCTTACATAAGGATTTACAAAAAGCGGTGTTACACCAAAGTAGCCCTTTGGCTTGTCCAGATCCGGTTCCCCGTACTGATGAGTTGGTTCACCGTTTCGTACGGAGTATGAAGAAATTGCAACATAAATTACAGGAACATAATTTGTTGCAATAGGAATTTCAATTACGTTTGCAGGAGAATCAAAATGTCTTATTTCTTCGGTAAAGATACCTTCGCGTTCTACGGTAATAAGGTAGTCTCCTTCCGGAAGCGGACTTTCCATGAGCACCTGTGCAATGTCTCCAGGATTATACTGAGACTGATCCGGTGTAAGGTTAATTGCTTCGGAATTATAATTGTTGTAGCGGTAAGCCGAACCGCCCGTTACATAAAAGCCCAGTTCTGTAATTACAATATTGTTGTCTTTGTCTGTACCGGTAACCTTGAGTGTGTACCAGCCCGAAGAAACCGGTGTAAGCTCAAGCTTGCCTTCCTGCTTTATATCAAGGCTTCCTGTGGCTTCTTCTACATCCTGTCTCTCGTAGCGTGTGTACAGTGTGTTATCTATACTCTGCTCGTGAATCATTGTCCATTCTTCGCGGGTAAGAGTGTATTTTATTCCGCTTACCTTTTGAGCCGCATTTTCCAGAAGCTCTCCGGTTGTGTCTGTAAGAATGTAACTAAAGCTTAGCTTGTCATTCATCTTTGCAAAGCCGCCGCCGGTTCTGTTGTTCTTTATACCGACATAGAATTTTGCCGGATGTACAACAGTCTGCCCCTGTGCTGCTATGCGCTGGTTTGAAACGTCCGTTACAGAAGCTTCTACACGGTATATGTAAGCACTGCCGTCATCGGCTTTGGCAGAATTACAGGTAAGGCTTGCTTTTCCGTCTCCGTTGAGCTTGCCGTCTGCTTCGGAATAATAGCTTCGGTAAGAGTAGATATCAGGTGCAAAGGTGTAGCCCTTTGTTTTTGGAGTGTCAAAGGAAATGTTGTAGGCTTCCTTGTACCAGCTGCTTTCGTATGCGGCACCGCTCAAAACTCCACCGGCAAGATATTCGGCAGAAAGTTCTGCACTGAGTGTATCTCCGCTGTAGTAGGTAATCTCCGGTATTGTTACAGAAGCAGAGGTTTTTACACGTTCAAATTCTGCAATCCTAAAGTAGATGGATTCATAATCGTAATCCCCTGTAGCAGAATCGCGGCGGTATTTAATTGTATAGGTTCCAGGCTCCTGATCATCAGGAATCTTAAATGAACCGTAAAAGCCGCCGCTTTGGGAAAGAGTTCCTTTTATAGGCTCTGCAATAGGCTGACCCTTCCACCAGCCTTCCTGTGGAGTAATGGTATAGCTTCCCTGGTGAACAACAAGACTTCCTAAAACCTGATCCCTGTCTATACCGCGGAAGGTTACTGTTTCTCCGGGACGGTAAACACCACGATCTACAAACATAAAGGTTCTCTGAATCGGCTTGCGTGCAGCCTGGCGGTTAGAGGTAGTAACTCCGTCTCTCCATGAATTGTGCGAAGAAGGAACAAAAACAGCCTTGTCGTCACCCTTGCTTACATAAACAGTAAGGTTGTCGTTGTAGCTGTACTGATAAGCAGGGTCTGATTCATAGGCTACTATCTGTTCTTCGGTATAATTTATTACGGCAAGTCCGTCCTTATCGGTTTTGCCCTGTGCAATTATATGTTCAGGAGCGAGCGGATCGTTAATAAAGGATTCTATGTCGTGAAGAATATAAACATCGGCATTGGCTACCGGTTCATTTGTAGAAAGACTTCGTACCATTACAACAGCACGGTTAATACCCATTCGCGTTGTAATTCCAAGGTCTGTTACCTGAATTGTAAGGGTGTTTTTATCTGTTTTTTCTACAAGTTCATCGTTATAGTTTATGGTGTTGTATTTTGTTGCGGCATCAAAGCGGATAAAGCCGCGTCCGTTTGTAAGATAATTATCAAGATTTATTTCTTTAAACTGGCGCTTGTTTTTTTCGCCCGGATCAATCATTATTCTGTCGCCGGCTGAGCCTTTTTCGTCTGTATAAAGCGGATTAAGCACACTGCTTATTTTATACCAGGAGCCTTCATTTACATTCTGATATTCATATATAAGCTTATGCGGGAACTGGGCTTCCATCATCTTAGTACCGCGGTCCAGATATTTTACATAAGCCTTTACCGGTTTTGTACGGAACTCTGAATAATAGTTGTACTGACCGTCGCTGTAAATCTGACCATAAATGTCTTTAAAGCCCTTCATAAAATAAATGCGGTACTGGGTATCCATTTCCAAGGGCAGACTGTGAATGGTAACGCTCAAACCATTTATAGAAACATTGTCCTTGATAAGAGCAAAAACATTTCCGTCCATATCGCGGATCTGTACTTTATCAAGAACCATCTGCAGGTCTACCTTTTGTGTAAAGCGCACTGTAAGAGGGGTTCCCATATTTCCCGAAGTATAATCTGCATAGGCAGGAACGCCCCTGTCATCAAACGGCTGAAGGGTTTTATAGGTAAGCTTTTTTGTATCGTCCTTAGATTTTATTGTAATAACCTTGTTGTGTGGAACCGTTGCATTAATAGTTACCACAAAGGTGTTGGTTGTGTTTTTTGTTTCGTCACATTCCGGTTCGTTGCCCCAGTAGCTGAAGGTTTTTTTAGTAAAATCTCCTTCTACGCTAAAGTCCGTGCGGTCAAGCCAAAGCTCTCCAACAGCAATTTCAAGACGGTCTGCAAGAGCCTGTGCCGTAAGCAGATAGTTTGTCCTTACAAGCACACGGTTTTCGTAAGGAGGCAGCGCACCTGTTACGTTATCATAGGCATACTGTGTTTCTTTTATAAAGCCGCCGTAGATGTTCTTGATTTTTACAGGCTCTGCCTTTGTTGTAAAGGTTGTTGTTCCTGTAATTGTATCTCCGTAAATTGAAGTAAGGTCCGGTTTTACCTTGATTGTGTAAATTGTAAAAGGATCGGCCGCTTCGTCTGCTTCAAAGCTTATGTGCTGTGTGCCGTACCAGTGGAACGAACCCTTGATGGCCGGCTCTATGCTCATTATTTCTGCTGCCGATTCTGCAGTATCCAGGCTTGTGAGCGAACGTACCGGTACAGAAAAAATTACATAAAATGTAGGCTTTTCTGCTTCCGAAACTATGGAGTTTTTAGGACCCCAGTCTTCTATTACAAAAGGTACGTCGGAATAATCTTCGTCCTTTTGCGAAACAGCCTTTTTTGTTTCCGGGAGTTTTACTCTTTTTTTCTCACTTGAATAAGAGGTGATGTAATCACTCAGTTTTCTGAGTCCCGGGATGACGGAGGTTGTAGGCTTGGAGTTTTTCTTTCCCTTTGAACCTTCGTTTTTAGAAGCAGAGTCTTTTTCGTCTTCTGACTGTTCCGGGGCCTCTGTTGCATAGTCGGGCTTAAAGAAATTTGTCATGGACTCAAAAGACGCCACGTTGTTTTCCAGTGTCATTACAACAGGGGTTCTTTCTTTTGCAATGCTTACCTTTGAACTTAAGCCCACACTCTGTTGAGCCGAATTATTTTTTGCACCCTTACAGCCTGCAAGCGTAAAGATAAATAATGCGGTAAGCAGAAAACCTGCCTTGTGTAATTTTTTCATAGTAAATCTCCTGTTGAATTGACTTTATTTTTTAGCAGTCCATTTTAAAACTGCAATTGCATATTTCATCTGATTTTCCGGCATGAATATATAGTATTTTTTTTCTGCCGTGGCAATTACCATTACAGTAGAAGTTGCCGAAGAAATTCCGGTTATTGCTTCTAAAGGAATTTCTACATTCTCTTGTACAGAAAATATAACAGCCCTCTGATTAGTTACAACAAAGCTGCCTTCGTTTCCCTTCTGATTTGTTTCTGTTGCATAATTAATTTTTTCTTCTTCGTTAAGCTCCAGCCGCAAAAAGTGAACCATAGGCATTTTGGAATCGTCCGTTAGCGGCAGTTTGTATTTGTTTGTATCTACATAAGGATTTTCGTAAGTAGATTTTCCCTTGGAACGCAGATTTACCCAGATTATAAGGAAAAGCATAAAAAGGAAAAACATAATAGGGTAGATTGCCTTGCCGGCTCCTTTACCCTGAGATTTTTTTACATTCTGCGGAAGCCGTTCTGTATTCTGCAGCTTTGGCTCCTTTGATTTACCGCCGCTGCTTTTTCCTCCTTTGGAGCTTCCCGAACCGCCGGAGCCTGAATCAAAGGCAGTGTAGCCGGAATTGGATCCAAACGGAAGCGAGATTCCTCCGCTGTTGATGGCAGGCCTTACAAAAAGAACAAACGCAATGAGTCCCGCATAAAAAGCAGTAAGAGAAACGGTAAGAATAATTTTTGTTTTCTTTTTCCACCCGGTGTAATAAATCATTAACACAATTCCCAGCGGAATACATAAGATAGATACAAAACAGGCAATAGTAATAATTGAAAAAAGTCTACTTTTTGTCATAGGGGCTCCGTATAAAAATATTATAACACATTATTTAAAAAAATGTTGACATACTCCGATAATCGTAGTATGATAAATATAGTACGACAGACGTAGTAACGTTTATCGTAGTAAGTTGTTATATAAGCAGGAGGTACGGCATGATTTCAATCAGCAGTGATGTCATTCGCGGTTACAACGACACGATGATTCTCTGCCTGCTAAAGAAATCGCCTTCCTACGGGTATGAAATATCCAAAAGCATAAAGGCTTTGACGTCGGAAAAATACATTATAAAAGAAACGACGCTCTATTCTGCCTTTACGCG
>JAEEGL014464326.1_pt1 | contig 11678 bp, 10 predicted proteins | sample 9134231 | NCBI WGS metagenome assembly JAEEGL01 (sample SAMN16246548, study PRJNA631951) | gut metagenome | biome: gut microbiome; feature: rumen; material: fiber-attached | host: Bos | place: Iran: Karaj | collected 2018-10 | reverse complement strand
GCAGCGATTTTCCCAACCAGATCAACAACGTCCTCGCGTTCCCCGGCATATTCCGCGGCACGTTCGACGTGCGCGCCTCCGACATAAACGACGAGATGAAGATCGCCGCTGCGAACGCGCTTGCCTCGCTCATCTCCGATGAGGAGCTGTCCGCCGATTACATAATCCCCAAGGCCTTCGATCCCAGGGTGGGCAAGACGGTTGCCGAGGCAGTCGCCGAGGCCGCAAGGAAGAGCGGCGTTGCAAGGATCTGAAAAAGACGCAATAAAATCAAGGGCTGCGCATACAGCCCTTGATCGTTTTTTACTTGTTATTTATCATTCCCCGGCGACCCACGTGTATACGAACACGGAATCGCCTGCGCTGGACGAGAACGTTACGGTCATTTCCGAATATGCACTTGGGTTCATTTCAGGAGCGATCTTCGGCATCGTGACGTCGATAAAATCGTTCATGCCGCTTTGATACTGATCGTTCATATGCCCGTATTCATTCGGACACCCCGCGTAGACGGGATAATACATGGAATCGCTGTAATTATACCCTTTCTTGGAATTGATCTCCGGTTCGGGATTAAGACCGAAGAAGGTTAGCGAGCAGCAGATGCCGCCGTTGCTGCCGGGCTTATCATCGTAATCGACCGTAGCAACTAACGTGAAGCGCGCGGTGTCGCCGGGGTAGAGCGTATCGGGCAGCATACAGCTGCAGTCGAACGCGGCGCTGTAGGGAGTGGGGCCGTCGGCGGGATCATTGGGATCCGGCTCGTATTTGGATTCATAACGATGCTCGTAAAGATCGTTGGTGTAGACGCTTGTAAACTCCCGACCGTGATACTCGTTTCTCGTCCTCTCCGAATCTTCCTTCGTCAGGACCCACTTGCCCTTGACGGCATTGTCGGGCGCGTCGGTCGGCTTGTCAGCCTGATCGTTGTCATCGGGAACGGCTTCCGAGGCTTCGGTCGGATCCGGAGACGAGTCGTTCATTTTCTCCTGGTCACTGATGCTTGGACCGCACCCTGCCCAGAATACGATCATCAATAATCCCGCAAGCAGTATCGCTGTCAATCTTTTCATAGTAAACCTCCTGTATTTTTTTATATTATATCAAATCGATGCCGGGTATGCAATAGCTGTTCAAAATAACGCGGGATCCGCCCGCTCGGTCCTGTTAATATAGTTTCCCCGAGTCTTGAAATGTTTTCCTGTCTAATGTATAATTATAATGGATTTTTATGCGGAGGTGAACTCCGCTTCAAAAGAACGATTTGGAGGAAATAAAATGACTGATATCGATCGTCTCGCGATCACCTCTATGAGGGTTTTATCCGCCGAGGCCATTCAGAAGGCCAAGAGCGGCCATCCAGGCATGGCGATAGGCTCCGCGCCCATGGCTTATACGCTTTGGAAGAATATGAAGCACGATCCCGCCGATCCCGAATGGATCGGGCGCGACCGCTTTGTTTTAAGCGCCGGGCATGCTTCCATGCTTCTCTATTCGCTGATGCATATTTTCGGCTATCCCGTTTCGATGGACGATATAAAGGAATTCCGTCAGCTGGGCGCCAAGACCGCAGGCCATCCCGAATACGGCCATATCCCCGGCATCGAAGCCACCACCGGCCCCCTGGGTCAGGGCTTTGCAATGGCCGTGGGCATGGCGATGGCCGAAAGGCATATGGCCGCCCGCTTCAATAAAGAGGGCTATCCCGTTATAAACAACTATACCTACACGCTCATGGGCGACGGCTGCATGATGGAGGGCGTGGCGAACGAGGCCGCGTCCCTTGCGGGCACTTTGGGTCTTGGCAGGCTGATCGCGCTCTATGATTCCAACCGCATCACCATCGAGGGCTCCACCGATCTGGCCTTCACCGAGGACGTCGGCGCGCGCTTTAAGGCGCTTGGCTGGCAGGTGCTGGAGGTTGCTTCCGGCGAGGATACCGAAGCCGTTGAGAAGGCGATAACCGAAGCAAAGGCCGAGGAGCACAGGCCCTCGCTCATAATAGTTCACACCAATATCGCCGAAGGCACCCCCAAGCAGGGCTCCGCCTCGTCTCACGGCTCGCCCCTGGGCGAGGAGAATATCGCTGTCTACAAGAAGAGCCTCGGCTGGGAATATCCCGAATTCACAGTGCCCGATGAGGTGCGCGCTCACATGGCAAAGCTTTGCGAGGGCTTTGCCGCGCAGCACAGGGCGCATGACGAGCTTATGGAGGGCTATAAGGCCGCTTATCCCGAGCTCTATGCCGAGCTTATGGCATGGGTGAACGGAGAGCTGAAGCTTGACGATAACGATCCCGCGCTGTGGGAGTTCGACGATTCCGCCAAGCTCGCAACAAGGAAAACTTCCGAGATGATGCTCACAAGGCTGACCGCCGCGATACCCAATCTCATTGGCGGCTCCGCCGATCTGGGCCCCTCCAACCTCACCTATATGAAGGCGTTTTCCGATTATTCCGCCGATAATTACGCGGGCCGCAATATCCGCTTCGGCATACGCGAATTCGCCATGGCCGCTGTTTCCAACGGCATAGCGCTTTACGGCGGTCTCAAGCCCTACTGCGCGACCTTCCTGGTATTCGTCGATTACATGAAGCCCGCGCTGCGCCTTTCCGCGCTGATGGGCCTGAACGTGATATACGTTATGACTCACGATTCGATAGGCGTGGGCGAGGACGGCCCCACCCATCAGCCCATCGAGCAGCTCGATATGCTCCGGGCCACTCCCAACACGTTCGTGTTCCGTCCCGCCGACGCGCGTGAGACCGCGGCGAGCTATCTTGCCGCGCTCAAGCTCAAGGCTCCCGCCGTGCTTGCGCTTTCCAGGCAGAATCTGCCCCAGATCCCCGGCACGGGCAGGGATGCGATGCGCGGCGGTTACGTGCTTTCCGACTGCGAAGGCGCGCCCGAGGTGATACTCATGGCCTCCGGCTCCGAGGTGGAGACGGTTATGAAGGCCAAGGAGATACTTGCCGGGCGCGGCATATCCGTGCGCGTGGTCTCCATGCCCTGCATGGAGCTGTTCGAGCGTCAGTCCGAGCTCTACCGCGAGCGCGTGCTGCCCAGGTCCTGCCGCGCAAGGGTCGCCTGCGAAGCGCTTGGCGGCATGAGCTGGTATAAGTATCTCGGCTTCGAAGGCAAGCTCGTTTCCATGAAGGGCTTCGGCGCCTCCGCGCCGGCCGGCAAGCTGTTTGATAAGTTCGGCTTCACGCCCGAAAACGTTGCCCAGACCGCGCTCTGCGCATTAAAGAAATAATCAAAGGTTAAGAAAATGGCATTCCCGAAAGAACTGATCCGCAATTTCTGCATAATAGCGCATATCGATCACGGCAAGTCCACTCTTGCGGACCGTCTTATGCAGCTTACCCAAACCGTCGCCGAGCGCGATATGGAGGAGCAGCTGCTTGATTCGATGGATATCGAGAGGGAGAGGGGCATAACGATCAAATCCACCGCCGTGCGCATGTTCTACACCGCGCGCGACGGAAAGGAATACATGCTCAACCTGATCGACACTCCCGGTCACGTCGACTTCACCTATGAGGTCAGCCGTGCGCTCGCCGCGTGCGAGGGCGCGGTGCTCGTCGTCGACGCCACACAGGGCATCGAGGCACAGACGCTTGCCAACGTCTATCTTGCCCTTGACAACGACCTGGAGATAATCCCCGTTATAAACAAGATCGACCTGGTTTCGGCCGATCCCGAGAATGCCATACACGAGATAGAGGACATAATAGGCCTTCCCGCAGAGGACGCGCCCAAGATATCCGCAAAGACCGGCCTCAACGTGGAGGAGGTGCTCGAGCGCATAGTGACCGATATCCCGGCGCCAAAGGGCGATTCCGAAGCGCCCCTCAAGGCGCTGATATTCGACAGCCTGTATGATAACTATATGGGCGCGCTCTCCTACGTGCGCGTGATGGAGGGCACGGTGCGCCCCGGCGACCGCATTCGCTTCATGCATTCGGGCAGCGAGTTCGACGTCACCGAGGTGGGCGTGTTCAACCCCTCGCGCCTGCCGGTCAGGGAGCTCACCGCGGGCGAGGTCGGCTATATCTCGGCAAGCATCAAATCCGTTGCCGAAACCAAGGTGGGCGACACCATCACGCTTGCAAACAACCCCGCAAAGGAGCCTCTTCACGGCTATAAGCAGGCGAATCCCATGGTTTTCTGCGGCATTTATCCCGCCGACGGCGCGGATTACGAGGCGCTCAAGGAAGCGCTTGACAAGCTGATACTGAACGACGCGTCCATATCCTACGAGCCCGAAACGAGCCAGGCGCTGGGCTATGGCTTCCGCTGCGGCTTCCTGGGCCTGCTGCATATGGAGATAGCGGAGGAGAGGCTCGAGCGCGAATTCGATCTCGATCTTGTCACCACCGCGCCTTCGGTCATTTACCGCGTGGTCATGCTTGACGGCTCCGTGCGCATGATCGACAACCCCTCCAATCTGCCCTCTCCCATGGAGATACAGCGCATGGAGGAGCCCATGGTGATGGCGCATATTATGACCCCGCCCGAATTCGTAGGCTCTATCATGGAGCTCTGCCAGGAGAAGCGCGGCTTCTTCCTGGATATGACCTATCTCGAGGAGAACCGAGTGAAGCTCTCCTACCGCATGCCTCTGAACGAGATAATATTCGACTTCTTCGACGGGCTCAAATCCCGCAGCCGCGGCTATGCGTCCTTCGATTACGAGCTGGGCGAATACGAGCAGAGCGATCTTGTAAAGCTCGATTTCCTGTTAAACGGCGATATGTGCGACGCGCTTTCCACCATCGTCCACCGCGACAAGGCCTATGCCAAGGGAAGGGCCGTTGCCGAAAAGCTGCAGGAGGTAATACCCAGGCAGCAGTTCGAGATACCCATCCAGGCGGCCATAGGCGGCAAGATAATCGCCCGCGAAACGGTCAGAGCCGTGCGCAAGGACGTGCTTGCCAAGTGCTATGGCGGCGATATCACCCGAAAGAAAAAGCTGCTTGAAAAGCAGAAGGAGGGCAAAAAGCGCATGAGGCAGGTCGGCACCGTCTCCGTTCCCTCCGACGCGTTCATGAGCGTGCTGAGGATCAACTGATGTCCGGGCTGTATATCCACATACCCTTCTGCAAAAGGAAGTGCCGATACTGCGATTTCGTAAGCTTTCCCGATTTTGCTTCGGAGGATATCTATTTCGTTGCGCTGATCGCCGAGATGCGCAAATATGCCCCGCTCATGCGCGGGCGCAGTTTCGGCACCGTGTTCATAGGCGGCGGCACGCCAACCTGCTTAAAACCGGGCAGGATAGCGGCGATGCTTGACGAGGCGCGCAAATGCTTCGACATAGCCCCCGACGCCGAGATCACGAGCGAAGCGAATCCCGAATCGGCTTCGGAGGAAAAGCTTGCGGAGCTGTTTGAGGCGGGCGTGAACCGCCTGTCGATAGGCCTGCAGAGTGCGAACGATCTCGAGCTTGCCCGCATAGGGCGCATACATTCCCGAGCGGATTTTGAAAGGGCTTTGACCTTTGCCCGCCGCGCCGGCTTCACCAACATAAACGCCGACGTTATGCACGGGCTGCCCGGGCAGACCTGCGAGAGCTATTTGAACACCCTGCGCTTTGTGACGGAACTCGATATCCCGCATATCTCCTCATATGCCCTCATACTCGAGGAGGGCACTCCGCTTTACGGCGCGGTAAAGGAGGGGCGCGAGGAGCTTCCCGATCCTGACGAGACCGCCGATATGGAGGACGCGGGCTTTGCGTTCCTCGCGGAAAACGGCTATGGGCGGTATGAGATATCGAATTTTGCCAAGCCCGGCTTTGAGTGCCGCCACAACCTCAACTATTGGGACAACGGCGAATATCTGGGCATAGGCCTCAATTCGCATTCGGCCCTGCGCTTAAAGGGCGAATGGACCCGCTTTTGCAACACCGCGGTGCTTTCGGAATACGTTTCCGAGCTGGGCGAGGGAAAGCTGCCGGTGCGCGATACCAGAAGGATCGAGCGCGACGAGGAGATGTTCGAGTCGATCATGCTGGGCTTGAGGAAGACTGAGGGCATATCCCGCGCCGATTTCGAGGCGAGATTCGGCGTCGATCCCGTGACGCATTATGCGCCCGCGGTCTCCGAGCTCGAGCTTGACGGAAGGCTGATCGTCACCGAGGAACGGATGTATCTGACCGGGGCGGGCCTCGATTTTCAGAACGAGGCGCTTATAAAGTTTATGGAATCGTGAAAATATGAGCGTATATAACGAAAAATACGGAGTGATATTCGATCTTGACGGCACCCTGTGGGATTCCTCCTTTCAGGTCGGCATCGCGTGGCAGAAGGTGTTCGACCGTTATGAGGTCGGCATCCCCGTGACCAAGGAGCGCATGGCGGTCATGATGGGCCGCACGATACCCGAGATAGGCGAGGCGATACTTCCGCATATCGAGATCGGGCGCCGCAGGGAGATACTCAAGGCCTGCTGCGACGAGGAATGCGTGCGGCTGAACCGATTCGGCGGGCAGCTTTATGACGGAGTTTTCGAAACGCTCCGGGCACTTTCCGCGGAATACCCGCTTTTCATCGTTTCCAACTGCGAGGACGGCTATATCCAGTCCTTTATGAACTATCATAAAACGGCGCCCTATATCAGGGATATCGAGTGCATAGGCCGCACGGGCCTTCACAAGGGCGACAATATAAAGCTTATAATCGAACGGAACGGGCTTGAAAAGGCCGTTTACGTGGGCGACACCGAGCGGGATATGCACTCGGCCCACCATGCGGGGATACCTTTCATACACGCCGATTACGGTTTCGGCCGCGGCTTTGAGCCGGAGTATTCGGTCGATTCCGTGCGCGGGCTTCCAAAGCTCGTAAAAAACATATTCAAGGAGTGACGTCATGCGCTGTATGTGCAGAGAATGCGGCGCCTATATGGTGCAGGCCGATGATTCCAAGCTGGGCTGTATATGCCCCGAATGCTTCAATCGATGCAGGGACTGCCTGGGCACCGACTCGGTCATGAGCCGCGAACAGCTCAAGGCTTTGAAGGACGATCCGATCGCGCTTGCCATGTTCATGGCAAAGCATGAGAAGGAGGAAGATTGATATGAAAAAGAAGCTGAATACAGGCGAGAATCCCGGTGCGGAAAAATCCTGCGGCGCGGTGCTTTACAAGCTCGTTGACGGCAAGCCCCTTTACATCCTGGTAAGGGGGACTGTGTTCGGCTTCCCCAAGGGTCACGTTGAGCCGGGCGAATCCGAGGTCGAAACCGCCTCCAGAGAGGTCTATGAGGAGACCGGCGTGCACGCGCTCTTCGACGCGGGCTTCCGCCGCCGCGTGATCTACCGCTCGCCCCGCTTCAAAAACGGCCGCAAGAACGTGATATTCTTCCTTGCCAAATGTCCCGACGATCAGGAGCCCACCGCGCAGAACGAGATAAAGCTTCTTATAATGAAACCGCTGGACGAGGCGCTCAGGCTGCTGAGGCTCGATACGCTCAAGCAGGTATTGCTCGACGCCGACGCATACCTGAGGGGAAGAAAAAGATAAGCTAATGCGTGTATGCCGCAATGAATAAAGATATAATCAGCGCCTCCGAGCCATGCCCGGGGGCGCTGCCGTATTATTCAGCCGTTTTGATCGAGATCGCCTTGAAGGTTCTATCTGACGCCGTATTCCGTTCCCGATGTATCGAGCGCTTCCGATACCCGCTCGTCAGGGCCTTCTCCCCTTATAATATCATCGGGGATGATCGGCTCGAAAGAGCGCGGGCTTAACGATCGGTTCGGCGCGTTCCTCCATCCCGGAAAAGCTAAACGGAAGTCCGTAATATACGCGGTCCGCAAATGATACCGACCGTGAGCTTTTAAAAGAAAAAAGGTCAAACAATAAAACGATATATTTTAATATGGCGCGTTATACGGTAAACTTTTGAATTTGTCCTCATAAGTATAATCATACCATGATCGTAGGATAAAGCATGAGAGAAGGATATAACGCAATAAACCTGATGGGATCGGTGAGCGAGCCGCCGCGCTTCGATCACAGCGTGCTGGGCGAGGATATGTACAGGATGATAATTGCGGCAAAGAGGCTTTCCGGCACGGAGGATCTGATCCCCGTGACGCTGCCCGAAAGGCTCCTGCCGAACGGGCCTGATGAGATGGGGGAGGGGATGGCGCTCGAAATAGACGGCCAGGTGCGCACCTATAACCGCCGCGACGCGTTCGGCAGTCACCTCGTCATAACGGTGTTCGCCCGAAGGCTTTCGGTAATTGACGAGGAAGAGCGCAGCTTTCTGCAGGACCGCAACGAGGCGGAGCTCATGGGCAGGCTCGTAAAACCGCCCGTCTACCGTCTCACCCCGTTTTCGCGCGAGATATGCGATATGCTGATCGCCGTGCCGCGCTCGTTCGGCAAGAGCGATCTTTTGCCCTGCATCGCGTGGGGGCGAAACGCGCGTTTTGCGTTTGAGCTTGCTCCCGGGGATATGCTCAGGATATCCGGCAGGCTGCAGTCAAGAAGCTATCAGAAGGTGACCGAAAACGGCACGGATACCCGCACGGCTTATGAAATAAGCTGCAATTCGTTGGAAAAATGGGCGTAAAAAGGGAAGGGGGCGCCCCTTCCTTTTTATTCTTTACGCTCAGCTGTCCAGCTTAGCCTTGTTCGTGAACGAATCGTGCTTGTTGAAGTCGGCGAATTCCGAGATGTATTCCTTGCGCGGAGCGACCTTATCGCCCATCAGCAGCGTGACAAGGTGCTCGACCGTTGCGGCGTCCTCGATATTGACCTTTACCATGGTGCGGTTCTTGGGGTCCATCGTGGTCTCCCAAAGCTGTTCGGGGTTCATTTCGCCAAGCCCCTTATAGCGCTGCAGCGTGTATCCGCGCATGCCCTTTGTGACGCGTTCCAATTCCTTGTCATCCTGACAATAGATAGCCTGATCGCCCTTCTGCACCTTGTAAAGCGGGGGCTGACCGATATAAACGTGCCCGTCGGTGATGAGCCCCTTGGTGTAGCGATAGAAGAAGGTGAGCAGCAGGGCGCGTATGTGCCCGCCGTCCTGATCCGCGTCCGAGAGTATGACGACCTTATCGTATTTTAAGTTGTCGATATTGAAATCCTCGCCTATACCGGTACCCAGAGCGGTGATAAGGCTGCGCAGCTCCTCGTTTTCAAGCACCTGCTCTATGCGCTTCTTTTCAACGTTGAGCACCTTACCTCGAAGAGGCAGTATGGCCTGAAAACGCCTGTCGCGCCCCTGCTTTGCGGAACCGCCGGCGGAATCGCCCTCGACTATGAACAGCTCGTTGAGCTTGGGATCGCGCCCGGTGCAGCTTGACAGCTTGCCCACGAGAGGAGCGTTTTCCAGCTTGGATTTCTCCCTTGCCATGGATTTTGCCCTGCGCGCCGCCTCACGCGCCTTGGCGGCCTTGACCGCCTTGTCGGCGATCATCGCGGAAAGCTGCGCGTTTTTAAGATCCTCAAGTATCGGAGGAAGCCGGTCCGTCATCACCGCCTCCACGGCGGGACGCGCCTCGGTATTGCCCAGCTTGGTCTTGGTCTGGCCCTCGAACTGTATGTTCTGCATGCGCAGTGAAAGCACCGCCGTGAGCCCCTCGCGGAAATCCTCGCCCGAAAGCGAGGCGTCCTTGTCCTTCAGGACGCCTATCCTGCGGCAGTAATCGTTCATCACCTTGGTCAGCGCCGAGCGAAAACCCGTCTCATGCGTGCCTCCCTCGGTGGTGGGGATGTTGTTGACGTATGAGAACACGTTCTCGGAATAGCCGTCGGAGTGCTGCATGGCGATCTCGACAATGATATTGTCCTTCCTGCCCGAGATATAGATCGGCTCGTCATAGAGGGGCACCTTGTCGCCGTTCAGATACTTCACGAAATCGCAAATGCCGCCTTCAAAATAGTATTCGCGCTCCTTGGCGTTGCCGCGCTCGCGCAGGTCGGTCAGCTTAAATCGCACGCTCTTGTTGAGATAGGCAAGCTCGCGCAGGCGGCGCGAGATTATCTCGAAATTCATCTCGACCGTTTCAAAAACCCTCGCGTCGGGCATAAAGGTCACCTTGGTGCCCTGGCGGCGCGTGCGGCCAACCTCGATCAGCGGCCCCTCGGGAATGCCCGAGTGCATGCCGTCCTTATCCTCATAGCTTTTAAAGCTCATCTGATACAGCCTGCCCGCGGTTGCAACCTCCACCTTGACCCATTCGGAAAGCGCGTTGACGACCGAAGCGCCCACGCCGTGCAGACCGCCCGAATAGGAGTAGCTGTCGTTGCCGAATTTGCCGCCGGCGTGAAGCTGAGTGAAAACCACCTCAACGCCGGAAACTCCCAGCTTTTCGTGTATGCCCACGGGTATGCCGCGGCCGTTGTCCTCGACCGTGACCGAGCCGTCGCGCTCCAAAGTAACCGCGACGGTGTCGGCATAGCCGTTCGCCGCCTCGTCCACGGAGTTGTCCACGATCTCCCACAGAAGGTGGTGCAGACCTCTCGAGCCGGTCGAGCCTATATACATGCCCGGGCGCACCCTGACCGCCTCGAGCCCTTCCATAACCTTTATATCGCTTACCGTATATTCGTGATTCATGCAGTTCTTTCCTTTTATCGATTCATGCGCAAAATGCTACAAATACATTATATTGAAAAAGTCCCGCCTTGTCAACTAAATATTGTGTAAAGGAAACCGCTGCCGATGCGCAGGACGAAATCTTCTGCCGGCCGATAAGCCTTTTTCGGGAAGCCGCCTCAGGCGATCGGCGCCGCTTGCGGGGCCCCAATAAAGAAATGACGAAAAAAACGGCGCTCCGTTTCGGAAGCGCCGCATCTGTCAACAAAGGGGATTATTTATCCTCGCAGCCGCAATCGCAGTGATGCTCGCCGCAATCGCACTCGCCGTCCTCACAGCCGCAATCGCAGGAATCCTGCGCAAGAAGCTCCTCGGCAACGGCGACAAGCTCGTCCATATCCTCGTCCGCGGGGGGAACGAATTCTTCGGTCTGACCGTCGTCGCTGGTGACGATGCGCATGATATAGAGGCCTTCCTCCTCGCATTCGTCCTCACAGCTCTCACAGTCACAGCCGCAGCTGCAGTCGGCAAGTATGGCATATTCATTGCCCTTGTGATCGAAGTACGCGATAACGTCAAGCTCGAACTCGTTGCCGTCGTCATCGGTGAATACGACAAAATCTCTTTCTTCGTCCATGGTGATGATCTCCTTTCATAGAATCACAGAGATTTTACAACATACTGCTTGTTTTTGCAATAACCTTTTTGGAAAATATTTGACGAAAGCAAATGATCGTCCCCGGTTTACGTCTCATAAATATATTGCTCAAAATCAAAAAAAAGGCTTGCATTCTTTTAGCGAAGCGGTTATAATATCATTCGTCGCGAAACGACACGCTGGTGTAGCTCAGTAGGTAGAGCACTTCATTGGTAATGAAGAGGTAGGCAGTCCGAATCTGCTCACCAGCTCCAAAAAAAACCCCGATAAACCTTAGGTTTTTCGGGGTTGCTCTTTTTTGGTGTTTTGTCAGAGACCTCCAAAACCCAAACCAAAACCCAAACGGGGCAAAAAAAGCAGGCCTTTCGACCTGCTTTTTTGCACGAATTTACCTATTTTAGGAGCTCTTCAACAAGGTTGCTGACCTTTCTTTTTGACTCTTCATTCGCATGTGTGTACATTC
>JAEEGL014347653.1_pt1 | contig 11678 bp, 5 predicted proteins | sample 9134231 | NCBI WGS metagenome assembly JAEEGL01 (sample SAMN16246548, study PRJNA631951) | gut metagenome | biome: gut microbiome; feature: rumen; material: fiber-attached | host: Bos | place: Iran: Karaj | collected 2018-10 | reverse complement strand
TTAAAGTATATTCATTTTCATTTTCAATTCTTTCATTTTTAAATCCAATAAAATAAGAAATAACAAAAGAAATAATAGAAATTAAAATAGCACATAAAACATCACAAAAATAATGATATCTTAAAAATAAAGTAGCCAAAGCAATTAAAAATGAAAAAATAAAAGCAACACTTCCACTAATATATCTTTTCATACCAAATAATGCAATTGCAATACATAAAGATTCAGCAACATGTCCAGAAGGAAAAGAATTAGCACTTCCATTATCTTTAAATATTCTATTAAAAAATTTTGAAATACCACTTAAATTTAAATAATGAATATATTTATTTTGTAAATATAATCTTGGTGAACTTGCAGGAATAATTGTATTTATTATAAAAACAAAACAATAAGTAAAAGTATAAACTGAGAAAATAAAAAATAATTCACTCCAATGTTTATTATATTTTTTACTTTTATTTCCATTATTATTGTATCTATATACTGTTTCAGTTATACAATTTGCATAACAAAGAATATAAATGAAAACATATGGAATAATATAATATAAAGAATAGAAAATTTGTAAGAAATTATTAATTAAAGAACCTATTTTTGTATGTGGTCCAATTGAATTATTAGTATCTAAATATAATGAAAGTTGTCCTAATGGAAAAAATGAACCTAAAAAAAATTTATCTCCTCTTATTATAATATTATCTTTTAAAGGTAAACTATGTGAAATTCTACTTGAACCAAAATATAATGTTGGTAAATGAAATATTAAAATAAACATTAAGATAAACATACATATTTCTCTTTGTAACCATTTTGATTCATCACTTGCAAAATTAAGAAAATATATTATAGCTATTATTATTGTTATTATTCCTACTCCTATTGAAAATAATGTTTGTGGAATTAAATAAAATGAAAAGTATAATGGTATTATAAATGATGATATTATTATTGATATAAAAAAGATTTTTTCAGTTCTTTTTAAATTTTTTATTGATTCAAATACTTTTTCTAGTCCCATTTAATTAAATTAATTTTAATTTATTTTCCTCGTTTTTTTTTTTAAATATTTATTTTTTTCTAGTTAATTTAATTTAATACGTTTATTTTATATTAAAAAAATAATATAATTAATTTTTAAAAAAATAAAAAACAAATTAGATGGAAAAAAAATGTCCAATCTGTCTTTTGACATTTGATTTAGAAAAACTGAATAAATTACCTTGCTCACATTATATATGTAGTGATTGTATAACAGATTTTATTGACCATTCAAATCAATGTCCAATTTGTAAAAAAGAATTTATAAATTATGAAACATCAAATAAAGAAAATATAAACTTAACACAAGAAGATTTGAATTTAATAGAAAAGGAAAAAAAAGAACTATTTAATAATGAAGAATTTGATTGTTTAACAATTGAAGAAGTAGATAAACAATTAAAAATACTTAAAAAAGTAACAGATGATATATCATTAAATTTTTCAGGTTGTGGAAATAAAGGAAGTGAATATGAATTTAAAATTATAAATGCAGTTTATGATCAAATAAAAGAAACTGATAAATTACTTGATTTAGATGAATTTAATGGTAAAAAAATAGCAAAAAATATTAATGATTTAATTTTAGAAATTAAAAGATTAAAAAGTAGATATTATTATAGTGAAAATAATGATAAATTTAGTGAGAAAGAAAGTATTATTAAAATTAAGGATAATGATGATGATAATGGATTCCAATATAATTTTAATATTGAATATGTAGATAATAAAAAATATAATAAGAAAAAAAAGAAGAAAAAAAAATAATTTATAAATTGATTTATTAATTATTAAAAATATTTTCTAATTATTTTGTAAATTTAATAAATTCAAAAATACAAAAAAAAATTTTTTATAATAAAAAGAAAAATAACTAATCATCAATAATATATTACAAATCAATTTAAAATATTATATTAATTGTAAAATTCTAAATTTAAATATTAATTTTCTTGTTTCTTTCTATTATCCATATTATTATTACTTTTAATAAAATTTTTATTATTTTGAAAATTATTCGAATAATCCATATTTAAAATATCAGGATAAGAAGCTAATAATCTATTAATAATTCTTTCTCCAAAAGAAAGCATTTTTAATTTATCAAATTGTGTAATTATAATACTTAACATTTTTTTTTGAATTTCATTATTACTTAAAGCTAAAACTTTTTGTACTACATAATTCCCATGTTCATCAATAATTAAATCAATAATATTTTCAGTTTTTAAAATAGAATTAATTAACCTTTGTTTAAAAACGCCATCACAAAAATCAAAACACTTTTCAACAACATTAGAAGAATATTTATGTTTAGCATAATAACAAACATTTTCAATTATTTTATTTGCAATTTTATTACCATAATTTTTATTTCCAATTAATAATATACTTTGAATAACATAATTACCAAATTGATCAATTATTAATAGTAAAGTATTATCAATTAATTTATTAATAAGACCATTAAGCATATTTTCATCTTTAGTTTCTAAATATTTTTGTATAACACAACATCCATGTCTATGTGTTGCTAAATTTGCACAATTTTCAATAATAATATTATTAATATAAGGAGAATAAATTGGATAATCAGATGCAAATTTTTGAACAACATGAGTTCCATTTAATTCTTTTAAAAAACCTATTATATGAGGTAAAATAATTTTTAAAAAATATTGTTGTAAATTAGGATTTTTTAAATTTGATATTAAACTCTGTAAAGCCCTTGTACCATGGGGATTACATCCTATTTCATATATATATGGAGATATTATGTATATTATATTAAATATTTGTTCTTCGTTCATTAATGAAAACATTTTTTGAATTAAATAATTTCCAAAAGGATCATTTATTAATATTAAAATATTTTCTGATAATGGTTTATATAAATTTAATATTGTTTCTTTTGGATTTTCATCTAATAATTTCTGAAGATAACGACATCCTCCCTGATCTTTTCCTAGATTTAATAAATTTTTTGATAATTTTTCTATTGGGATATTTGTATATTCTGATGGGTCTAATCTTTTTGTTTTTTTTGGCTTTTTTTGAGTTTTTGAATCTGAGTTTTGATTTTGGATATTTTGATTTGTTAGATTTTGTATATTTTGTTTATTTTGATATGATTGATTTGTATATAATGATGAGTTTATATTTGATTGAATTGATTGATTTGTTTGATTTGAATTATTTAAGTTTTTATATAGATTCATTTGGTTAAATTGATTATTTAATAACATCATTTGTTGTTGATGGAGAAAATATGGATTATTTAATAAAAAATTATTTTGGTTTTGATATATGTTATTTGGATTTATTGAATTTTGAAATTGATTTATTTGATATGGATTATTTATTCCATATATATTTGGATTAAAAAAACTTGGATTATAAAAATTTGGTATGTTATTAAAATTATTTATATTTAAATTAGTAAAGTTTATATTCATATTATTATTATTCTGAGTTTTATTATTATTTTCATTTGATGTTATATTTTGATTTTGATTTAAATTTACATTATTTTCTGTATTAGTGTTTGTAATATCATTATTAGTTTGAATAGCTTGGGTTTTATTATTATCAGTATTATTATCATTTATAATATTTGAATTATTAGTTGATGTATTTTCAGTATTTAATTCCTTATTATCTTCTTTTTTAACTTCATTATTTTGATTTTCATTTTTATTTTCTTCTTTTTTTTTATTATTTTTCTTTCTTGCTTTATTAATAGCAGATTGAATTGGTAAATTACTTTCTTCATTCTTATCATTATTATCTTTATTAGACTTTTCAATATTATCATTATTAAATTTATTATTATTTTCATTATTCAATTTATCATCTTTTTCATTATTATTATCACCTTTTTCAAAATTTTTATTTAAATCATCACTATTAAAACTTAATCTATACAAATCATCATTTTTATTTTCATCATTTTCATCATCACTTTCAATTGCAAAATTATCATTTTCAACTATTTTTTCTTGTAGACTTCTTTTAATCATTCCATTAATTAAATAAGGAGTACCGTTTTGACTTAATAAAGGAGTATTATTTAATCCAATTAAAGGAGTATTTGGATTACTTTTATTATTAAAAATATTAGAAGGTGAATAATTAAAATTTTGGGAATTAAAATTACTTTCTCTATTTTTAATATAAATATTTTGATTATTTTCAAGTGTAAAATTATTTTCAGAAGAATTAGAAAATATCTCAAAATTTGAATTTGAATAATATTGAACAATTGGGCTATTTTGATTAAATGATATAGTTTTTGAAGAATTTTGACCACGACATACTGTTTCTTTTGAAGGAAAAAATTTATGGTTTAATTCTTTCTTTTCTAAAAAATTTTTATATTTAAGTTGAGGGGTCAATGGAGATATTTTTATTTGTAAATTGTTATTTAATGGAATTGTTTGTTCTATTGTTTTTTGTGGAGTTGAAGTTATTGTTTTTGGTAATTTTATGTTTTCATTTTTTGAATGATTATTTATTGGAGAGTCAAATTCGTCATTTAAATAAATTTCATTTGAGGTTTTTTCATTATTTGACATTATTACAAAATATTTTTTTTTTATTTTTAATTTTTAAAATTAATAAATTTTAATTGTGTTTATATAATAAACAACAATTTTTTTGTAAATGATTTTCAGCAAACGAAGTAGAAATTATTCTATTAATATTGGAAATATTAAATATAATTCAAATAATCTTTTAAAATATGATACATTATTTTTTAAAACTGAATATAAAAGAATGAAAGTTCATTCAAGAATAAAACAAAATAGAACATTAGAAAATTTTCATAGAATATTATTAAAAAAAAAATTTAATTCATTTACTTTACCAAAACTAAATTTAGATTTAGAAGAAAATTTATATACATTAACAACAAGTGATTTCTTTATAACAAAAACTGAAAATGAAAAAAAATATTATCAAACAACAACAAATTTTACTGATAAAACAATTAAAGAAAAATCAAAAATAAATAATTTAAAACGAATTTCAATTCCTAAAATAAAAGATTTAGATTCATATACATATAGAAAACCAATATCATTTTATAAAATGATATCAGATTGTTTACAAAATGATGGTGGAAAAAGATTCAATCCTAAATCAATATCTCAATTTACAGATAGAACTAGAGTAATTAGAAAAGAAAATATAAATAAAGAAACATTAAGTACTAGATTAAAAATTTTTAAAGAAAATCAAGAATTAGAAATTCAAGATGTTGAAAGGAAAATTTTTATAATTAAAAATACTAAAATAAAATTAGATTTATATATTGATTTTTTAGGACAATATGTTTTATATTTATATGGTATAATTAATCAAGAAAAAATAATTTTAAATGAATTATATTCAAAAAAAAGTGAATTGCAATTAAATATAATAGGTATAGATAATAAAATAAAAAAAAATAAATTACTTTTAGAATTATATAAACAATATAAAATTTTCTTATTATTAGTAAAATATAAACAAACTCAAATGAGAGATATTCCTGAAAAAGAATTAAAAAAATATGGTATTGAATTGGAAAGACAAGATTCACATTCAAGTATTCTTTATTCAAGAAAAACTACAAAAAGAAGTTCATTTAATTCAAGGAATTCATTTTCTGTTAAAAGAGGAAGTATTTTTGATCAAAAGAAATTAATTCAGAAATTTACAATAAAAAATATTTCACCTAAAAAAAGTATAATGAGAAGAAAAAGTAAATTTGATACAAATGGTTTTATTTTCGGAAGTCAAAATAATTTATCAATTGCTAATTTTAATATTCCAATTTTTGATTCTGTTGATGAATTTATTGATAAAATAAATTATTTAGATAATAAAGTTAGAGAATTATTTAATATTTTTAGTGATTATCAATGTGATAATGTTCAATTGAAATTAAAAGCAAAAGAACTTGAAGATAATAAAGAAAAAGAAAAAGAAGAATTAAATAAAATAATAATAAATAATACTATTAATGAACTTAATAGATTAAAAGAAAATAATTTAATTCTTCAAAATAAATACAATGATATATTGCAAAGATATAATAAGTCATTCACTGATAAAGTATATTCAAAAATTAGAAAAATTTTATTAGGTATTCCTATTAATATTGAAATTGATTTTGATATTGTTAATTTTTATACTAAAATCAATGTGGAGAGTAAAAGTGATAATATTATGATTAAAGGAAATAAATATAATAAATTTTTATTTTGTTTAAATATTCTAGAAAGAATTATGCTTCATTATAATAGTTTAATTCGAAAAATTACTTTTATGAATCCACAAAAACAATATTTATATGATAAAATTTTTGAAGAATTACAAAAGAAAAAAAGATTAGAAAATAATAAAAAGAGATTGATGAATCAAAGAAAAAGATTAGAAATAATTAATAATAAAACTTTTGAAAGAAATAAGAAAATTGCTTTACCAATGAAAAGAAAAATTGATATTTATGAAACATTATTAAGTAGACAAAAAAAAGAAAGAGAAGAAGAATTAAAACGTTTAAAAAATAAAAATAAAGATACAACAAGTGCATATGAAAATTGGATAATGTATTAAAATAAATAAAAATTTATTAAATATATAATTACAATAATTATAATAATAATAAATAATACTAAATATTAAATAATAATAAATTATAATAATAATATAAAAATAAATATTAACAAAAAAAAAAAAAATAAAAAAATTTTTAATTTAAATGTTTTTCACAATAAAATAAATGAAAAAAAATATATTCATTTACTTTCTTTTCTTTCTATCTTTTTTCTTTTTTGGTTTTTCTTCTTCTTCTTCTTCTTCTTCTTCAATTTCTTCATCTTCATCTTCTCCAAGAGATTCATCATCAACAATTCCTAAATAATATTCAATAGCATAAGGAATAATTTCTTCTTTAAATTGTAATCCCATATCATAATGTTCATCAATAGTCATTTCTTCATCTTCTTCTTCTTCTTCATCTTCATCATCTTTTTTATTTTTATCATCTTCTTTTTTAACCATATTTTTAAAAGTACCAAAAAATGAAGGAACAGTTTCTCTTTTTGTTACAGTTTTAATTTCTTTTGTTTTTTTATTTTTCATTTTTTTTTTTTTTATTTCAATTGTTGGATTTTTTTCATCACTTTTCCAATCAATTTCAGTACATTTAATTTCTTTTATTTCTGATTCTTCATCAACAATAAATTCTTTTCTTAATTCAGTATCAGTAAAATAATCATTTGGTTCAAATGTAAAAATTAATGTAAAATTACCATTTTCTTGAGATTCACATTTTAAATCAATTAATTTTTTTAATATTTCTTTATCTTTATCATTTAATGGTTCTACGTCAGGGGAATTTTCTAAACATTTTGACCAAAATTCAGGAATTCCATTTTCATTTTCTTTTTTTGCTTCTTCTTCTGATATTTTTAATTCAGATAATTTGTCTTTTATTTCTTCTATGTTTGGCTTTGTTATTCCTTGAATTATATTTTTCCTTTTTTCATATATTGGTTGATATAATTTTTCATATTTTGCTTCAAGTTGATTGTGTTCTTTTTTAAAATCGTTTTCTAATTTCATTCTCTCACATACCAATTTTTTTATTGCTACTAATTTTTTTTTTAAATTGTTGTCATTTATTTTTTTTAATGCATCTGTAAATTGTTCTTCATAATCATATTTCATTTTTTTTTAAATGATATGAAATTAAAAAAATTAGTGTTAAATAATAAATTTTTATTTATATATTTTTATTTTATTTATTTTTTTGTATTTTTTTTCTAAATAAATAAAAAATTACAAATATTTAAATTTTTAAATTTTGTTTGTTTTTTAATATTATAAATTAAAGTCTAAGAAAGCGGGATGAAAATGAATTTGAAAAGTTATTATCAAGAAAAATTTGGTTATAAATCAAATACAAATAATAAAAATATTAAAGAAGAAAAAAAAGAAGAAAAGTCACTTAATATTCCTTTATCTTCTAAAATAATTAGAGATAATTTAAAATTTATAGGAAAACCAATGATATTTAATGATAAAAAAAATTCTAAAGAAAAAATAAATGATACAAAACCTATTGAATTAATTGATAAATCTATTAATTTAAAAAAATTAGCAAAAGTTACTCAAGTTAAAGATAATGAAAAAGATAATCCAAAAAAAAAAAATTTAACACAAGATAATGAAATTGAAAAAAAAAATGAAAATAAAAAATATAAACAACCATTTAAACAAAAATCACATTATTTAATTGATAAAACTTTAAAATTTAAAAATTTAGAATCAAAAGAAAATGATATAAGTCAAATGAATATTAAATCCGATAAAAAAAGTTTAAGTTTAGAAAAAGAAGATAATAAAAAAAGAAGAAATACAATTAATAAAATAAGAAAAAAGAGACAAGATGTATCAGAAGAAGTAAAAGAATTAATAGAAGGAAAAAATGAAATAAAGAAAAAATCAAATAGTGAAGAAAAAAAACAAAAAAATTTAAATTTTGTTAAAATGAATGGTAAAAATTTTTATCATGAAAAAAAGAAAATAAGACCTATAAATATAAGAAAAACAAAAATAAATCGTTCAAAACAATTATATAAATATCAAAAAAATACAATTTCAAAATCAACAAATTCCGAAAATTATTTAGGAAAAGGAAATAAAGGATTAGAAGATATAGAAACATTAAAAAAAGAACAAATAGAAATAGATAAAGATGATTTAAATTACTTAAATGTAATAGAACAAAAAATTCCTATTTTTAGTTCTGGTTATATTAAAAAAGAAATGACAGTAGAAAAAAAAGATATAACTCCAGAAAAAAGAATTGAAAATCCCATTACAAATAAATTAACAACTGCCTTAAAATCTTCTTTAAGAAAATGTGCTCCTCTTGATACAGAATTAAAATTTTTATCAAAAGAATTTAAATATTTATTAAGTGAACAAAAAGATAAAGTTGATAAAATAAATAAAATTAAAGAAGAAGAATTACATAAAAAATTAGAGTATACTCCTTCAAATAACAATAAAGTTAATGATAATGAAAATAAGATAAATTGTTTAAATAATATGGATATTATTGAAGAAGAAGAAATTACAGATGAAGAAATTATAAATTTAGAAAATGATATTTTATTAAAAGTACTTGAAGAAAATTTTAATTATAAACAATTTTTAGATGGTCAATTACAAACTATAAAGGATATTTTAAATAATAAAAAAACATTAAGTATTCTTCCACCAAATTCAGGAAAAAGTTTAATATATCAATTAGTATCATTAGTCATTGATGGATTAACAATAATAATTAGTCCAATGTTATCAAATATTTTAAATCATATGTCATCTCTTCCTATATTTTTAAATGGAGCATCATTAACTTCTTATACTACTTATAAACAAAAATTAGAAATTTTTGAAGCAATTAAAAATAAGAAAATTAAAATATTATTCATTACTCCAGAAAGGTTTATTATGGAAAATGTTGAAGAATTAAAAAGTTTAAATATTTCTTTTATTTGTTTAGAAGATGCATCAATTGCTTGTCCTATTTCTTCTAATTATAGAAATTCTTATTTAAATGTTAATCAAATTATTAATCAAATTAATCCTTCTTCTCTTCTATTATTAAGTAATCAAATTGGACCTTCAATATCAAATTATTTAGTTAAAAATTATAATATTGGAAAAATTAATAATATTCCCATTAATATTTTGCCTAATTGTAATATTTCTGTTTCAAAAGAAGAAAATAAATTAATTTCTTTACTTAAAATATTAAGAAATCAAAATTATAAAAATTATAGTTGTTTAATTTATTGTAATTCAAAAAAAAGTGTAAATAGACTCTCATATTTTTTAAATCAAAATGGATTAAATGCTTCAACTTATCATAGTGGAAGAGATGAAATTGAAAGAAATATGATACAAAATAATTTTATGAAAGATAAAATAAAAACATTAATTTGTACTCATAATTTTTCATCAAGTATAACTCAAAAATATGTTAAATTAGTTATTATTTTTGAAATACCAAATTCAATTGAACATTTAATTAATTTAATATCATTTTATAGAGAAAAAGAAACTTTTACTCATATATTTCTTTCTGATGAAGATTATTTTATTCAAAGAAAATTTATTTATGGTCAAAATATTGATAAATCAATATTATTAAAGTTTATAGAAAATATTTATGGAATGAATCAAATAAAAATTAAAAAGAGAAATTATAATGAATCAAAAGAAGAAATAACAAAAGAAAATAAAGGAACATTACCAAAAAATATTTGTATTAATTTCAATACTATATTCACAAATTATGATATAAAAAAATCATTACAAATATATTTATTACAATCATTAATTGAAAATAAAGAAATTAATTCAAATGATTCATTAATAATTCAAGGAATTGGGCCATGTCAAATTTCAATTAGATTTTATAAAACATCTCCAAATGAATTATTAGAAAAGGATAATACTATGAAAATTATTTTAAAATATTCAAATGAAAAACAAGGTTCTTTTACTTTTAATACTAATGATGTTTGTAATGAATTAAATATTACTTTTAATGAATTTATGAATTATTTATATAATTTACAAGGTCAAAATGAAATTTCTTATGAAATTAAAGACGAAGGAATGTTTATTAAAGTAAATTCAATTCCTAATACTTTAAGAAATATTATTTCTTATTTTTATAATTTAAATCAAGATATAATTTCTTTAAAATTATCAAAGTTAAATTCTTTATATATCCTTTTAAGGAAATTTGCTACAAATAATTATGATAGTTTTAATAATTTAAATGAAAATAATAAAAATATACAAATTAAATGTTTATCAAGTTATAATAATTTTATTTTATATAATGAACAAATGAAACAAATTATAATGAATTATTTTAAATTTGAAAATGAAAATTATTCAGATAATATGATTGCAGGGAATGAAAATGAAAAAAATATAATTTTACCTATTTATAAAATTGAAATTCAAAGAGAATTAACTTCAGTGACAAAAGATATTGAAGATTTTATAAATCAAGAAATTAAAAAAAAATTTAATGTAAATGTTATCGATATTATAAATATTTTATTTGGTATTAATGAAGGAAATAAAGATTTAAAATGTTATATGAGTAATAATTTATGGAATAAATTTTCTAATTATGATTATCAACAAATTTATAATATTTGTGAAAATATAATTCAAAAAGGAAAAAGTCTTTTAATTGACACAAATTTTGATTCTAAGAAAAAATTAAAATTAAATTAGAATAAAAAATAAATTTTTTTTATATTTTAATTATCAAACGAAAAAAAAAAATATAATAATAAATAAATCTTTATTAAAACAAATAAAATATTTAATTAAAAAAAATTAATTCATAACAAAAATATATTTTATGCTTCATTTAAAATTTTAACAAATTCATCATAATTTATATATTGTTGATCATCAGAATATTCTGAAATAGTCTTATTAACAATTTCAACAATTTGTTCTTCATTTAAAGAATTACCTAATAATAATTTAAAATTAATTAACATATCTTCACTGGAAATTTTACCATCTTTATCAAAATCAAAAAG
>JAEEGL013882778.1_pt1 | contig 11678 bp, 9 predicted proteins | sample 9134231 | NCBI WGS metagenome assembly JAEEGL01 (sample SAMN16246548, study PRJNA631951) | gut metagenome | biome: gut microbiome; feature: rumen; material: fiber-attached | host: Bos | place: Iran: Karaj | collected 2018-10 | reverse complement strand
GGTGTCTGGCACCTGTTTGGCCAGCACAACAATCTTTAAACTCATATATATAATAATAAATAATGTATATACGTATTCTGAAAAAATCGGTGCAAAGGTACACTTTTTTCGTTGCATGGCAAAACAAAAGCAAAAGAAACTGCACATTTACCCATTCTTTGTGCACACTTTTCGTCTTTTGTGCAACATTGCCGCGCCGTTTCTCCTTTCCCAGCCCTTTTCTTTCGGCCAGTCTGCTTGCCTGTTTCAGGAAAAGACATAGTCAGAAGAAAGAAGGCTGTAGGGTGAAAACGCGCCGCCAACCTGTCGTTGTCGGCAAACAAAACCGCTGGCTTTGCGAAGGAAACCTGACGAAAAAGAACAACTATTCCATTGGAATCGTGCAACGAATCCATTGGTTTTGTTCAACAATTCCATTGATTTCGTTCGACGATTTCAATGGATTTGTTGCTTGAAACTGCCGCTTTTGCCTCTCGCGTCTGACGGTTTCGTCATTCGGGATTGTCGGTTTGCGCGTCGGTTTGCGTTGCTGGCCAGTTGACAAGAAAGAGCTTTTCGGTGGCACGGGTGAAGGCTGTGTAGAGCCAATGGATGTAGTCTGGCGTGAGCATGTCGTCGGTCATATAGCCCTGATCCACATAGACATGGGCCCATTGTCCGCCCTGCGCCTTGTGGCAGGTGACGGCATAGGCGAACTTCACCTGCAAGGCGTTGTAGTGGGCATCGCGGCGCAGCTCGCTCAGCCGCTCGTTTTTCTGCGAAATGTCGGCATAGTCGGCCATGACGCTCTCGTAGAGCTGCTCCTGCTGTTCGCGTGTGAGTGCGGGTGCCTCTGCCGTGAGGGTGTCGAGCAGGACGGTGGCCTCCAGCTCGTAGTCGTTGAAGTCGGGAAAGCGCAGCTGCACGTCGGCGAAGCGGAATCCGTAGAGATCGTGGATGTGGCGCACCCGTTGCACGCTGGCGCGGTCGCCGTTGGCCAGGAACGAAGGCTGCGCCGCAGCGCCGGCAGGGGGGCTGTCCTGCGGCTGCGTCCAGTGGTAGTTGTTCTTCACCACCATCAGCAGGTCGCCGCGGCAAAGCTCCTCCTCGCGGTCGAGAATGGTGTTGCGGATGCCCTGGTTGTAGATGCCGGCGCGCTTGTTGCTGCGGGTCACCACGATGGTGTCGTCGATGCCCACCTGCGAGTACGACGAGTTGAGCTGCTCGATGAGCTCGTTGCCGGGCACCATCTGTATGTCGGCAAACCCCCGGAACCTGATGCTGGGCAGGCTCAGCGGGGCGTCGGCGTCGGCGGTCCATGCCGCGCTGCCCATCTGTCTGATGCGTGTGGCGTTCCACAAGATGCCCGACTGGAGGCTCTGGCGCATCACCTCGCTGAGGTCGCATTCGAAGACGCGCAGCCCCATCTCGCGGAGCCTGCTGCCCGAGAGTGCCGGCGACTCGCTCTCGCCCACGGGCGGCAGCTGCGCCTGGTCGCCGATGAGCACCATGCGACAGTTGCGTCCGCCGTAGACAAAGCTCACCAGATCGTCGAGCAGGCGGCCGTCGCCGAACACGCTCTCAGCATGTCCGCCGTTGGCAATCATCGACGCCTCGTCCACCATGTAGAGGGTGTCGGCGGCATTGTTGTAGTTCAGGTTGAAGCTGCTCAGGTCGCCCGCCGTCCGCTGGCGGTAGATGCGCCGGTGGATGGTGTAGGCCGGTCGTCCGCTGTTCAGCGCGAACACCTTGGCAGCCCGTCCCGTAGGCGCGAGCAGCACCACTTTCTGCCCCAGCGCCACCATGGCGCGCACCATGGCAGAGGCCAGCGTGGTCTTGCCCGTTCCGGCACTGCCGCGGAGCACCATCACCGCCCTCGGGTCGCGCTCCTGAAGGAAACGGCAGAACATGCCGATGGCGGCCTGCTGCTCGCCTGTGGGCTGAAGGCCCAGCGCCTGAACGATGCGGAAAGCTATCTCGTCGGTAATCATGATGCAAAGGTAGCGCTTTTTTTCGAAATAACTGCCACAAGAGGATGGCTGTTACGATAAAAAACGCTATCTTTGCACGAGAATCGGAAAACAAAATGCATGACTCAGCTTGCACAGGTATAAGGAGTTCAGGAGATTAGGAGCTTTCGCGGCTCTCAGCCGTTGGCGTCTGGACGTTAGCTTTGTTGCAAAAGGCGCTCTGCGACTATCGTCCACACTCCCAAACTCCCAAACTCCAAGAAGTTGAGCGAAAGGAATACTAAATACATAACCTATATGAAACCATTGAAACTTATGATTGCTGCAACAATGATTGCAAGCGGCGCCACAGCTCAGGTGAAGCTTACGCCGAAGAACATCGACCGCGTGGTCAAAGAGATGACCATTGAAGAGAAAGCCAAGCTCATGGTGGGCTACACTTTCGGCCATTCCTACTTCGGACTGCCCTCCGACCCCGACCCCAACGCCGGTGCCATCGTGCTGGGAGCTGCCGGCAACACGGCCAAGATTGAACGTCTGGGCATCCCTCACACCGTTTTGGCCGACGGTCCGGCAGGACTACACATTGCCGCCACCCGCCCCGGCGACACGCAGACCTACTACTGCACGGGCTTCCCCATTGGCACGCTGCTGGCCGCCACATGGAACACACCGCTCGTGGAACAGGTGGGACGCGCCATGGGAAACGAGGTGCTGGAATACGGATGCGACGTGATTCTGGGACCGGGAATGAACCTGATGCGCTCGCCGTTGTGCGGTCGCAACTTCGAATACTACTCTGAAGACCCGTTCCTCACAGGACTCATCGCCGCCGCCATGGTCAACGGCGTGCAGAGCCAGGGCGTGGGCGTGTCGGCGAAACACTTTGCCGGCAACAACCAGGAGTCCAACCGACTGAACAACAACTCCGTGGTGAGCCAGCGCGTATTGCGTGAACTCTACCTGAAAGGCTTCGAAATCATGGTGCGCAAGAGTCAGCCCTGGACCATTATGAGCTCGTATAACTACCTGAACGGCCCCTGGACGCAGGAGAACAAAGAGCTGCTGACCACCATCCTGCGTGAGGAATGGGGCTTCAAGGGCATCGTGATGACCGACTGGACCAACACGCGCCACACCGACCGACAGGTGGCTGCCGGCAACGACCTGCTCACTCCGGGCAACGCACAGCAGATAAAGGACATCGTGAAAGGGGCGAACGACGGCACCATCAAGATGGAAGACATCGACCGCAACGTGCGCCGCATTCTGGAGTATGTGGTGAAGACGCCCCACTTCCGCGGCTATCAGTTCTCGAACAAGCCCGACATTGAGGCCCATGCCCAGTTGACACGCGAGGCCGCTCCCGAGGGAATGGTGCTGCTGAAGAACGAGGGCGTGCTGCCCATGAGTGCGAAGAAACAGGCGAACGGTGGAGAGAAGGCCGTGCGCACGGCGCTCTTCGGCATCACCTCCTATATGTTCTACGCCGGCGGAACAGGCTCGGGCGACGTGAACAAGCCATACGTGGTGGACCTGCAACAAGGACTGAAGAACGCAGGATTTGCCACCGACGACACCCTGACAACGGTCTATACGAAGTATAAAGAGTTTGGCATGGAGGAGCTGGAAGCCGAAATGGGCACGCTTTCGCCCAACAAGTTCTTCCCGCGTCCGCGACTTCATGAGCCCTATCTCGGCCAGAACGTGTTCGCCAATGCTGCCAGGAACAACGACGTGGCCATCGTGACCATCGGCCGAAGCAGCGGCGAAGCCGGCGACCGCGCGTGGGACGACTTCAACATCAATGCCGACGAGATGGCCACACTGCGCGGAGTGGCCGAGGCATTCCATGCGGAGCAGAAGCCCGTGGTGGTCATCCTGAACGTTGGCGGCGCCGTGGAAACCAACTCATGGAGCCATCTGGCCGACGCCATCCTGCTGGCCTGGCAGCCCGGAATGGAGGGAGGCAACAGCGTGGCCGACGTGTTGACGGGCCGCACCTATCCCTCGGGCAAGCTTCCCGTGACGTTCCCGTGCTCGCTGGAGGATGTTCCGTCGACCAAGAACTTCCCGAAAGACTACACCTTCTGGGACGACATGCGCCTGAACGACGAGCAGAAAGCCCAGTGGCCTTGCATAAGCGAGACCGTCTACGAGGAGGGACTCAACGTGGGCTACCGCTACTTCCAGAGCCAGAACCAGCCGGTGAGCTATCCCTTCGGCTACGGACTGAGCTACACCACCTTCGACTACAGCCAGGCCAAGGTGACGAAAAAGGGCAACGCCTACGTGGCACAGGTGACCGTGAAGAACAGCGGACAGCGCCCCGGCAAGGAGATCGTGGAGCTCTATGTGGCCGCACCGAAGGGCACCATGGAGAAACCGGCCTACGAGCTGAAGGCATTTGGCAAGACCCGCGAACTGAAACCCGGCGAGAGCCAGCGCCTGGAAATGACCTTCACACCGTATGACCTGGCCAGCTATGACGAGAGTCAGCAGGCCTGGGTTACCGACGAAGGCACCTACACCGCACTCTTCTCGGCCAGCGCCGAGGACTGCCGCATCCGCGTCGACTTCAAGGTGAAGGGCGCACGCGTGCAGTGTCACGACGTGATGCGCAGCAAGTAGGCGGCGACTCTATGCCAGCAACGCCTTGCAAACAGGGCATGCCCTGAAAAGTGGAACAGATTGTCGAACGATTTAAAAGAACAATAAATGACGATAGCCTTATTAGTGTGGGGTGCGCTCATCATCTTCATGTGCGTGTGTATCTTCCCTTGGTATATGACGCTTACATTGTTCGTTGTCTTCTTGATAATGACATTTATCAAGATTTTCTTCGATAAACCGCTTTTATGAAAGATGACAAGTGACTCCTGCAACTCCTTACATGACCCTCCCTGCAAGCCCAAAATAGTTTTTTTTAACGCGTGTTTCTTGCACCATTGCGAGCATCTTACTACCTTTGCCCAGTTTTTTAAACAGAACGACAATGAAAAAGACAATGATGAAAGCCATGGCGCTGCTGCTTCTGGCCCTGCTGCCCGCAGCCGCTCATGCACAGGAAAAGGTGGAGGCCGACATTCAGGTGGACCTCACGAGCAAAAACCTTTGGCGCGGCCTCACGCTGGGCGGGCCTTCGCTTCAGCCCAAGGCCGAGGTGCGCTGGCAGGGACTTTACCTCAGCGCCGACGCAGCCACGGGCTTCGACAGCAACGACCGCGAGCGCATAGGACTGCAGCTGGGCTACCGTGCACCGTTCGGTCTGAACGTCGGTTTTGGCAGCCAGTGGATGTCAGGCATCGACGACATGAACCGCTATTTCCACTTCGACGAGCGCGAGACAGGACATCGCTTCGAGGCAAACCTCGGATACACCTGCCGCTACTTCTCGTTGCAGGCCTACACCACGGTGCTGGGCAACGACTTTGACGTAGAGGAGAGCGACAAGCGCTGCTACTCCACCTACGTGGAACTGGCCGTTCCGTTCAGCCTCGGCGGCATCGACTGGCAGGCAAGGGCAGGAATCACGCCCTTCGAGTCGAGCAGCTGGCGCGAGCCAATGGTGGTGAAAGACAAGAACGAGAAGCTGAAACAGTATCTCTATGGTGACGGTTTCACCTGCGTGCAGGCAGCAATCAGGGCCACCAAGAACCTGCGCGTGGCTGGCTACGAACTGCCCGTCTACGTGGAGATGAACACCAATCCATACGCCGAAAAGGCCGCCATCATGGCCGGCATCACGCTGAAACCGTTCCAGAAATGTGGCGGTTGCTGCAAGAAAGACTAACAACCGGCATTCCCGAATCTGACGATTCCCCATAAAAATAATCTAGAAAAAGCTTGCGAGAACTGCCCATTTCCGCAAGCTTTTTCTAGATTCTTTTTTGCGCCATCCGCCAATTGCGTCCTCCCCTATCGCCATCTCTCCCTCTGTATGATAGCAGAAAGGCAACCGCGAATCTCCTATCTCACTGAACAATCTTGCAGGCTCTCCCCTCCTTCTGAGGTGCCGGGGGAGGTCTCCTTTTCCGCTTTTTCCATGTCTCTCCGGCTCTTTGACTTGGTGACGAGGGCGACGCCGCAGAACACGAGCACCACGGCCAGTGCCTGACTCCACTTCAACACGCCGATGCCGGTGAGGATGCTCACCGTGACGGCCACCAGCGGCTGCACGTAGTTGTAGACCGAAACAACGGTGGGACGCAGCGTTTTCTGGCCAATCATTGTCAGGATGTAGCCCACGTATGTGCCGAAGAACACCACATAGCCGGCCTCCATCCACGTCTTCTGCGGCGGATGCTGGCTCACCAGATCCCACGTGTGACTGCCGGTGAAGGGCAGGATGAAAAGCGATGCCCACAGGAACATCCAGCGGTTGATGGTGAACACGTTGTAGCGGCGTATCAGCTTGTTGAACAGCGACAGGTAGAGAGCGAACGAGAACTGGGCACCCAGACAAAGCAAGTCGCCACGGATGTCGCCCACCTTGTCGCTGCTATGGGCGGCGCTGGTCAATATAAGGATGAGGGCTCCGCTGAAACCCAGGAGCACGCCCGCCACCTTTTTGCCCGTGATAGGTTCCTTCAGGATGAGGGCAGCCAGCAGCATGGCGAAGATGGGCATGGAGGTTGTGACGATGCTGGCGTTCACCGGAGAGGTGATGGAAAGGCCGATGGTGTAGCAGCACTGGTTGCACACGAGGCCGAAAATGGCCGCTCCGGCAAACATCCAAACGTCGCGCAAGGGGACCTTTTCGCGGCGGATGAAGAGCGACGTTGTCCAGAAAAGCACGGCGCCACCCACCACACGGAGCGTCACCATCGACAGTCCGTCGAGGCCATGAGTCATGGCATCCTTGCCCAGAGGAGCCATCAAGCCCCAGAAAGCACAGGCCAGGAACATCGACAGATGGGCTATCAGCGGACGGTTGTTTGTGTTCATCATTCTTGCAGTTCTTCCTTTTCGGCTGCAAAAGTACGCATTATTCCCTAATTATTTGTCCCTCGCTGGCTGTTTTCCATGAAAAAAGCGTAACTTTGTAGCACAAATCAATTTGCGATGAAATACTGGCTCACCGTTCTGCTGCTCTCATTGTGCCTCCACACCTCTGCTGCGGAGGGCGACTCGCTGCGGCGCACGGGTGTGGCCGTGACGGTGAGTCCGTCTCGCCAGGTTGCCATGGACCAGTATGAACGCATGTGGCTTCACAAGAAGAACATGACGACCATAGAGGCCGAAATCTGCCACACCATGCTCCCCCAGGACGGCGACGACCAGGCCGCCGACTACGGCTTTCCCACGCTGGCTTTGGGGGCTGAGCTGAGCCTCAACAACGGAGTGACGATGCGGAAATACGACGACCCGGCATGGGGAAAGGCGCAGATGGTGGACTACGACTCACATCTGGGCGACATCCTGACGCTCTACCTGAGTTTCAACCGCCCTTTGCTGCGCACGCCACGCTGGGAAATTGACTACCACATGAAGACGGGTGTGGGCTACGGGGCCCACATCTACAACCGCCACGACGGCATAGACAACGAGCTCATCGGGTCGAGGTTCACCATCTTTTTCGGCGCCGGCATGCGCGCCACCTACAGGGTGAGCCGCGACTGGGGACTGACCGCGGGGCTGGAATACGGCCATCACAGCAACGGAGCGCTCGACCGTCCGAACAAAGGAGAGAACCATTTCGGGCCGGCATTTGGACTTCGCTACATGCCTTACTACGAAGCCACGCTACAAAAGGAGCATCCGCGCGCTGGTTTCAAGCCGTTCTGGTATGGCGAGGTAGCTGCGGGCATCGGGGCAAAGTCGCTGCTCGAGGAGTGGCAGCTGACGCAGTATGAGACCGACCCCGACGCCCCCGACTACCGCACGCACCACTTCCGCATCTATGCGGCACTGTCGCTGCAGGCCTCGTTTATGTACCGCTACGCCCGGCGATGGGCCTCGGGCTTGGGCGCCGACGTGTTCTACGGCTCCTATAGCAACCGTGTGGCCGAACTGGACCGCCAGCATGGCATCGACGACATGAAGCACTCGCCCTGGTCGGTTGGTCTGGCCGCCAGGCACGAAGTGTTCTACCACCGGCTCTCGCTGGCCATGGCGCTGGGCGTATATCTCTACAGGGAGATGGGGCGGAGTGCGAAAGAAATAGAGAAACCCTACTACGAACGCATCGGCCTTCACTACACGCTGCCGCGAACAGGGGGAATAAAGGTGGGCGCCAACGTGAAAGCGCACCTGACAAAAGCCGACCTCACGGAACTGGTGGTGACGGTTCCCATCAACATACAACGAAAAACCGTCCCTCGTTACAACTAACACACCGCTTCAACCTACGCTCTTTTCCACAACGGATTTTGTTTTGTTTCCACAGCGAATAATGTTTTTTTGACAACGAATTTGACGAATGAAACGAAAACTCTCTGCTTTTTCCATCGTCGACATGTGCAAATGCATTTCGTATCATTCGTCAAATTCGTTGTCGAAAAAAAACGGTTATCGTTCTTCGTTGTGCACCATGGAGAACAGCAGTTCGATGAGTCGCGGCACGCCATATTGGTTTGTGTCGTCGCAATCCATCCATACGTAGTCGTCCGGCAGTGTGGGCTTGGTGTGCGGTTGCCACAGATAGAAGTCGGCAAGAAGGATGCGGTGGGTGAGCACATGGCGCACCTGGCTGGCCAAGAGCGTCAGACTGTCGGCCACTTCGCCGTAGGCTGCCAGCGCACGGGTGACGTCGGTGGGCTGTGCGTCGGTCATGTCGGGCAGCGAAAGAGGCTCCCACAGCCCCTGCCAGATGTCGCCCGCAGGACGGCGACGCAGCGCTGTGCGCCCCTCGAATCGCACATATATATAAATAAGGTGGCGGGTCTGCAGCTTGGTCTTTCTGAGTTTCACGGGCAACTGCCCCACCCTGCCCTCGCGAAAAGCCACACAGGTGTCGGCAAGCGGACAAGACTGGCAGGCCGGCGACTGCGGTGTGCACTGAATAGCTCCGAAATCCATCATGGCCTGATTGAAGGCTGAGGGCTGGTCAACGGGCAAAAGGCTTTGCGCCAACTGGGCAAAGAGCTTTTTCCCCTCGGTGGAATTGATGGGCGTATCAACGCCGAAATAGCGGGCGAGCACACGATAAACGTTGCCGTCGACCACCGCCACGGGCAGCCCGAATGCGATGCTTCCGATGGCGGCAGCGGTGTAGTCGCCCACGCCTTTCAGCGCCTTGATGCCGTCCAGAGTGCGCGGAAAACGGCCGAGCGCTACAATCTGGCGCGCCGCGGTGTGCAGATTGCGCGCCCTGCTATAGTAACCCAGACCCTGCCATTCGCGCAACACCTCGTCCTCGGTGGCGGCGGCCAGCGCCTCAACTGTAGGCCAGCGCCTCATGAAACGCAGCCAGTAGTCGAGGCCCTGCTGTATTCTGGTCTGCTGCAATATCACTTCGCTCAGCCAGATAGCGTAGGGGTCGGTGGTGTCGCGCCACGGCAGTTCGCGGCGGTTTTCGTCAAACCAGCTCAGGAGTGTGGGGGTGAAGGCGTTCATGGTCGGTGAGTCAGTTGCCGCGCTGTTCTGGATATTGCTCGTAGACCAGCAGGCCGAAGTCGGGCGTTATGGCGTAGATGTAGTCGAGAATCTCTGCCAGCTGCCGCTCATATTCCACCCATGTCTTCTCCTTCAGGAAGAAATAGAACTCCACGGGCAGTCCCGACTGTGTGGCTTCGAGCTGTCTCACCATGAGCGTCATGTCGGCATTGACCAGCGGATGGGCTTTCAGATAGTGCTCTAGATAGCGTCGGTAGAGCGTCATGTTGACGTCGCCCTCCTTGATGTCTGTCTCCTTGAAATAGCCTTTCTCCACAAGCTGGCTGCGCAGATTGGCATCGATGAGGCGTATGCCGCGGAAATCGTAGTAGACGCGACGGTTGACACGCCGCCCCTCGCTTTGCTGCATGCCAATCCAGTTCTGGAAGGAATCGTCGACAAGAGTCTGAGGCGTGACGGTGATGATGGTATTGTCGAAGTTGCGAATCTTCACCGTGGTGAGCGTCATTTCCTCAACGATGCCGTTGGCACCTGCCTTCTGCACGGTGATCCAGTCGCCCACGTGGAGCATGTCGTTGCTGGTGAGACGAATGCCGGCCACCAGTCCCTTGATGGTATCCTGGAAGACCAGCATGAGCACAGCCGACGTGGCGCCGAGCCCTGCAAACAGCTTGATGGGGTCGCGGTCGATGAGAATGCTCACCACGATAATGGTGGCAATGAGCGCCATGAGTATCTTCAGCACGCCCATAAAGGAATAGAAATACTGCTTTCGCGACGAACGGCGCCCTTCATCGAGGTCTCTGAACGAGTTGATGAAGACAAACGAAGTGCGCACAGCCATCACAGTGATGTAGATGGCGGTGGCGCGCGTCACGAGCTCGCGCACCGTGGGGAACTGGTAGAACACCAAAGGCAGCAGCTGCCAGACGACAATGGCGGGCACGATGTGACACGCCGAGACGAGCACGCGCTCGTTGAACAGCACGTCGTCCCAACGGGCTTCGGTGCGCGCCGTCAGCTTCCTGACCACAGGCACCAGCAGCTTGCGGCACACCAGACCGGCAAGCGTGGCCAGCAGAATGGCCACCAACGCCAGCACCACATGCCGCACAAACGGCACGGCATCGCCCGTGAGGCCCGTCATTCCAATCATTTCCTCCACCCAAATCCTGATTGTCTCCATATCTTCAGCTATAAAACCAACGCTACTGTAAAACTTGTCTTAACGCGACGAAACGCCTCTTCCCTTGACGACGTCCATCACTCTCTGCAACGGCACACACGAAAAGGGCGAGCCCATGTCCGTGCAGTCCGCTGTCGCGACCATCGCGCCCGCCAGCCTTTTCTGCTGCCGCGAGGTCGTCATTGTTCATTCAGGAACTTCTCAATGTCCTGCTGTATGCGGCGGAATTCCGGCGCCATCATGTATCCCATGTTCTTTTTCAGCATCTGATCAATGTCCTGCGTGCTGTGGCTGTAGCACGACAGTTCGTTGCGCATCTGTGTGGAATGCACCGACTGCCTTTTTATTTCCATCTCGCGCTCAATCACCAGCTGCCGGCACACCTTGCTCATGATGAGCGCCACCACCTTGTCAAACAGATGATGCCCCTGTATGTAGAGATAGGTGGTCTGCGGTGTCACTCCCAGCTCCTCCTGCAGTTCGCGCTTCAATGCCAGATAGCTCTCCTTGGCATCGGGGTGTTTCCGCTGCAGGTCGCCCACCCTCACGTAGCACTTATGCCTCACCTTCCTGATGCAGGCATAGGGGTCGTCCAGACGGAATCCGCCCAATTCAATCACCTTGCAGAAGTCGGTGATGGTGAATTCCCCGTAGATGCCCTTGCGATAATGCCAGATGCTCCACACGAACAGCGGAAAGATGGCCTCGGAAAACGCGGTGAGGAAGTTGTTGAAGTCGATGAGCTGATGGTCGTTGAGCGTGGTGGCCACGGCTACATTATGCAGCGAAGGCGCATAGCATTGCAGGTTTTCAATCGAGTAGGCATAGGTGTGGAAGACGTAGCGACTGTCGAGCATCTTCCGGCTCGTTTCGGTGATGCCTTGCAAAAGATAGTCGTAGTCGGCATCGACACAGCAGATGAGGTCGCGCCCCGTCTTCGTGGCCAGCAGGTTCATCAGCACCGATTTCTTGCCCCTTTCGAGCTT
>JAEEGL013053376.1_pt1 | contig 11678 bp, 6 predicted proteins | sample 9134231 | NCBI WGS metagenome assembly JAEEGL01 (sample SAMN16246548, study PRJNA631951) | gut metagenome | biome: gut microbiome; feature: rumen; material: fiber-attached | host: Bos | place: Iran: Karaj | collected 2018-10 | reverse complement strand
CCTATCAGGAGCTTCTGTTTCGCGCAAATGTTGTTTGAAAGGATGAACCAGCCCTGCGCGGGACGGTAGTACACCTCATAGTTCTCGCTCACGCCAATGTAACGTGCACGACCAGCCTCATCATCGATATTGTCGAAGACCGCGAGATTGACCATCTCACTCACCTTCTTATCGAAGTCGAAGAACCAGACTTCAGCGTTATGCGGAAGGGTCTGGACCCAGAGGACGAATGAACCGTCGCCCATGTCGCCCATTCCATTCCTCCAGAATCCTTCCTTATAGGTCACTTCCTTCGCGGCGGTATCAAAGTAAAGCATCCAGGGTTTCTTATTGTATGTAGCATAAGCGGCGTCAAGAGGGATATACTCTCCTCCCTGGGAAATCTCAGAGATGGCACCATTCTTCATACCATAGACTTTTCCACTCCAATCGATCGCATGATCGGAGGTAAGCTTCTCAGCAAACACGAAAGAAGTACCTACGCCGGAAATCGCTTCATTGGTGATAAACTTGGTCCCGGAAGCGACAGACATCGCCCATGCGGAGCCTTCATTGTCGACAAGGAAGAGGTCGCCTTCACCCGGGCCGGGACCCGGATCATCCGGTTTATATTCAACGCCCTTCACGGGACCGGCGATACGGCCGGTATACTTTTCAAGGGAAGCTTCTTTGGTCAGCTTATTGTATGTAAGGACCCAAAGGCCTTCCGTGAAGTCGGGACCGGCATTTCCGTAATTTCCATCCGTCTTTCCGGTCTCGGGATCGGTCTGCATTTCCGAGATCACAAGCGTGTTCGGGGTGGCGGAGGTCCAAGAAAGTTCGTTCGCCCATGCCCAGTAATCATACAACTTGATACCAAAGTTCGGTTTCATATACATGAGAACGCTGAACGTGTTCCCTTCAGTGTTGACCATGGCAAGGGCGGAGTAGGCACAGTTGGGATTCCCTTCGAACCAGTTGAGGGGATGACCCTCACAGTAAGGTTCCATCGGCGCAGAAGCGCCTTCACCGGTTACCCAGACGACAGTATTATCACTCCACTGTCCCTTGATCGTCAGCCAATTGGTGACATCGTCATAAATATAGTAGACTTCGAACTTCTCGCCGTAATGTCCAGTGTAGCGAGCCTTGTTATCTTCAACATCAGAGAAACGGTCGGACTGGAGAAGCATGCCGTCGGCGAAGTTAAGGAACTCGACCTCGCAGTTAGGGACAAGCGTCTGAGACCAATAGACATCATAGTTTCCGTCCTTGGCCATCTTCAAGCGGTCGAACGTCACCGTATGGTCAATCATCCAGAACAGTTCAGAGCTGACAGCATCATACCCAATGTAGCGAAGACCATACTCGCTCTTCGGGGTCTCGAAGTTCCACGTATCTCCAGCGGGCTGGTTGTTCTCCACCGACTCGCATACAGTAAGCGTGGTGCCGATTTCCGCAATGTCCACATAAGTGCGATAACGTCCTTTCTGTGCGGTTTCGGTGAGTTCATAGACCTTGCCGGTATTGTCGACCATGTACATCTGAGGAAGAAGTTGCGGAGGATAGATGGTCACGACATCGCCGGCAGGCAGGGTCTTCTCTGTGAACATTTCATCCGCATTGGTCACCTTGACATATACGGTCGGAGTGAACTCCGCAACCAGATCAGCAGCATTAATGGCAAGTTCCATAGTCTCCTCGACCTTATCCGAAGTTCCGTTGAGAACACCACCTGCGCTGGCCAGAACAGTTTCACCGTTCTTTACTTCGACGGTATAGGTATCCAATTTGCTGGCTTCGACGGAGAACTCAGCAGCAAATTTCACGGGTTTTCCGACTTTGACCTTCATCTCTCCGTCAACGCCGGTAAGCTTGGCGGACACGATAACCGGTGCTTTCGGCTTGACAGGCTCCGGTTCCGGTTCTGGATCCTTGCAGCCGAAAACGGAAAGTATTGCGGCCGCAAAAAGAAACAACGCTTTAATCTTTTTCATACTCTTAAGGATTTTGAAGGTTATTAATTTAATGTCATTAATAGTATTATTCCCATGAATACAAGGCGAGGTCACCGGCAGCAACGCGGATAACGCCTGGAGTAAACGACGTACCATTACATGCCTTGTCATATTTAACAGCCTTGGAATTGTCCACAAAACTGATGTCTAGGTTCATCCCGCCGTTGGGGTTTGTGTTAACTATGGCGATATATTTCTTACCGTTGTTAACCAGGTAAGATACCACTGCGTTGCCATCATCAGTTGAAAGAGTGGCAATGCCGTCCGGAGTCTTCGAAAACTTCTTGCATCCGGACGGAATCTTGTTCCCCATATGCCAAATGTACTTGATGTCCGCACCCAGGAATATCGGTTCCAGACCGATCAGTTCTTCATTCACCTTCTTCACATCCTGATAGACACTGGTACAGTGATCGTTCTGGATATGTCCCCAGGTCGTAAAGTATTGAAAGCCCGTGGCACCGTAAACCAGATTGCTGAACATTTGAAGTCGGAGTTCGCCTATTGTCGGAATCGGATAGGAGGCTTCGTTTGTCTTATGGGACAGAGACAGGGCAAAGGCCCACATCGGTATCTTGTTCTCTTTTGCCACGGTACGGATGTCTTCGAGATTGTGATACCAATCCGATCGGACAGTAGTTACTCCACCAACTGTCTTACATGGATAGTTGTCGAATGAGATGAATTTCACCGGGACATCCTTTGCAAACAGACGAATCTTGGTCAGATAGGCATCTTCCCCCCAGCACCAGTTTGGATAGAGGTTGACATAAGAAGCATGAGTCTTATCGTATTGCTCAATGTTATTGATTTGACCGGCAAGCCCACCGAACTCGGAAACCTCCGGTTCATCCTCGATGTGGTATGCCAGAAAAGACGGATGCTTACAGAAAGCCGCCGTCACGTTTTTCGTGTCGGTATGGAGTTCCGGGCAACTGATAATCATCTTAATTCCTACCTCATCGGCTTTAGATAACGCATACTCGGCGTCTGAGATGTTGTCATACCAGCCAAGATAGGTATTGAATCCAGCCTCAAGCAACTTCCGGAATCCATAGTCAGCATAACTGTTGTTCACACCCGTCCATGACAGGATCGTAAAGCGGCCCGGATCGATGGGATCTGGAACAAAACCCTGTTTCGGGATATCTTCTTTGATTTCCTCCGGATCCGTTTTTCCACAAGAAACCAAAGACAGAATGGCAACAAAAATATAAGCGATTCTCTTCATATTAAAGAGTATACCGTTCAAGGGAAACATTGGCGACGGCTCCATCTCCGCCAGAATCTGCGTTCTTTGTCCTTTCAATTGTCAACATGTACACGCCAGGAGTGAACTCGGGACCAGGATTGATGTAGTGCCCATCTGCCGTAATCTCCCCATAACTTGGAGTTAAAGATGTCATCGAAATGACCGTGCTCCATTTGACCCAACTATATAGTTGGATTACATAATTATCAAAAAGGTGGACTAGGCACCGATACACTCCGGATTCATCCTTCACAGCAGCGAGCGTCGCATACCGGTCTTTTCCATCAGAAGCGAGATATTTAAACGAATGTTCACACCCCTCCTTTCCAAGAGGGAAGCAGGCATTCTCTCCCGTAACCCAGACTTGGTCCGGCTCATTGAAATTCACATAGTTCAGAATCATCCAGTTATCGTCGACATCGTAGTAAAAACTCCAGTTCCGGCTATGCCCGGTGAACTTGACGGAGTTCTCTCCAATTATCTCAAAGCGATCCTGCTGAATCATAGACTCCAGCGCGCCAAAACCGACAAACTCCACTTCACAGTCACGGACCAGTTTGACTCTGGCTGCAACGAGATAATTGACACCACTCTGTTCCTGGGAGTCCATTCCAGACTTGTCAATCGTGACCTTGTAATTGACCAATTTGTCGAAAGAAAACGAAAAGGTATTGAAACCGAAGTTCTTGAAGCCATGCCCTTCTGAATCGGGTGTGGAGATCCAATTGCCCGAGTTATCAATGACAACAAGGCCATCTTCGCCCTGACCCCATACGATTCCGGAAAAATCAGGCTTCCCAGCATTGACAGCGGTAGCGATAACGAACTTTGATCCAAGTGATGAAAGGTTGGTCCCTTCTTTCGTCGAATATGAGAAAGAATCTTTACCTCTCTGCAACGGATATGCTCCACCTAAATTGTCTATAATATAGAGTTCCGACGGAATATCCGGGCGGCTGATTGTAATATTATGCTCACCGTCAAGGCGTTTCGACACTTTTCCATTTGCCACATTGAGTACTTCCAAAGTGACTTCTGGAACAAGGGCATCGGATAGGTTAGCCGCAAAAGGAACCTTGAATTCAAGATTGACATCCGCGTTGCTTCCCGAGACATCCACCTTCTTCTTCATGGCGACATTACCATCATAGGTAATTGTCAACTCATAGCTGAGAAGGTCATTGTAGTCATCACGAATCTTCGCAGTATACACCACATTTTCGCCGGCCGTCACATTCATTGAACCATTTGCTCCAATCAGCTTCGCGTCATCCACAATCGGACGAGACGCCCATTCAGGCCAGATAATGGTCTTGTCCACTTCTTCAGCACATGAGACAAAAGCCATGACTATTACCGACGCCATCAAACAGTATGTTAGTGCTCTTTTCATTTGAATTCGGCTTTAATGTTATTTTTTCGCCCTGGCAAGATCTTCTTCCCACCCTTCACGGGAGAAGGTCTGCTCTAACACGAGGTCGAGTTCCGCTGCCTCATCGACAGCATAATTGGGAATCGGCATATACTGATGCGTTGGCAAGGTATTCTTAACCTTCGCCACCCTCGTTGCAAATTGATTGAAACGAATAAGGTCGATTTTGCGCATCCCCTCAAACCAGAACTCATGTCCGCGTTCTGTCAGGAGGGCATCAAGAAAAGCATCGGCAGACCCCGTGTACTTCGACTGAAGATTTCCGAGACCGGCACGCTTGCGAACAGCGTTGACAGCTTCAAGAGCCTCAGAAGACGGTGCGGCTTTGGAATTACGGACCTCAGCTTCTGCAAACATCAACAGGACATCCGCCCAGCGGGCAAGGGGAAAATCATTCCCGAAATTCGGAGCCGTGGCTGTTTCTGCAGGGTACTTATACGGGACATAGCCATCCCATTCAGGCCGTTTCCCTATGTCAGCGGGCCCCCACCATTCTCCGCCGACAGTATAGTAGGATGTAATGATGCATTCGCGCCTAAGGTCACCCTCGTCGAATGTATCGTAAAACTTCGGAGCAAGATTAAAGGTCATTCCCCAACCGGCTCCTGCAACTGCAAACGGCGTAGGCTCGCCAAGGTCATTATTCTTGGCTGCATTGTTCGGCATCGCAAGCATTGCGAAAGGATTCATCCCTCCTTCTTTGTTATTGCCGGTAGACGACGGATCGCAACTGATGGCCCCGATTATTTCACAATTAAAGTCATTGCACTCCCGGAACATCTCCTTGTATGGATTCTGACCTTGCGTGAATAACTTGTATTTACCGGTGTTCAACTCTGAATAAAGATCCAGCGCTTTCTTATACCAACCCTCCATATGGTATCCCTCGTTGAGACAATGCCTCATTAGATAGACACGGGCAAGGTCACGCGTGAAGCGTCCCCTGTCAACCTGCGTTTCCGGAGCATAACGAGCAGCGAAATCGAAGTCGTCGTATACCCACTGTGCATAGTCGTCCAGAGAGGGGCGAACCGCATTGTTGAGTGCATCCGGATCATTGATCTTGTCCACGTCGACGAGGACGGGTACCGGTCCGTAGACATGCAGCAGGTTATACAAGTGAAGACCCCGGCACATCCTTGCTTCAGCGAGAATCTCTTGTCTACGCGTCTCAGAAATCGACGTGGCATCGGCATCCTGGATGGCTTTTATAATGCTAGTAAAACGGGTAACCTCACGGGTTTTTGGATAATGGTTTGGACGGGTGTCCTCCAGAGCGCCACGGGAGTAGTATACGCACATGGAGAAATCCGCTTCGGAAGCCTTCCTGTAGTTAATGTCCCATACACCATTGACCCACGGTGCTTCAAGATCAGATGGAGTATCGAACATTTTCAACACACCACCGGCAGGGATATACCATGGGTGCTGATTACCGCTAGAGGCATATAGGGAATAAGTCCACGTGTTGACATACGGCACATAGCAGGCCATCATCAGAGCCTCGAAATCATTTTCGGAAACCGGGAAATTCTGATCCGTAAGGACACCGTATATTTTCGGGTCGAAATTCTTTTCGCAGGATGCGGTCAGAATAACAGTAACCACAACGAGTATGACGGAAAACAACTTTTTCATGTCCTCAGGTTATTTGAAATTAACTTTGACTCCGAGAGAGAATGACCTGATCATGGGGTATCCAGCCGGAGAGGAACTATTGCCGGTATAGATTTCCGGGTCGACTCCGGAGAACTTCGTGAAAGTAAGGGGGTTCTGCGCATCGAAATAGAATCTCAGATTATCAATTCTCTGAGACAAAACCCGCCCGAGCAAAGCCCCGTCAAGGTTATACCCCAAGGTAATGTTTTTGACTCGGACAAAAGAAGCGTCCTCGCGGCCAATGTCGGTACTGCAATTGCCGGGAAGATTGTCCGAGCGGGTAATAGCAATGCCCGGGATGGTCCCATTGGTGTTTGTCAGGGAATTCCAAACACAATACTGATACTGATTCGCGTTCTGAGGTGGATTGTATGCCATCCTGGATGCGCTAGCCCAACTCAATGCGTAATTGTACTTGGTCGCTCCGAACTGGCCGTAGAGGTAGATGTCTAGGTCTAAGTTCTTATATGTGAACGTATTTCCGAAACCGATGCTAATCTTCGGGAGGACATCATCCATATAAATGTCATTCGTGTCAATCAGCCCATCGCCATCCCGGTCCTCAATGATTGGATATCCGGGAGCCTGAGAATTCGGTCCGAGACTCCACTGCGAATCGGGCATGTTTGAACGGTCTTCATTGATGATTCCGCTCACATGGTAGAAATAGCAAGCGTTCATCGGTTCATTCTCACGAATCTGGTATACCTGATAATCGTAGTTCTCGGTCCTCTCAACCCAATACATGTTGTAATGGGTCAGAGTCAGCATTGAAGTCCACCGGAAATCAGCAGTCTTCACATTCACGGAATTCAATGCAACATCATACCCGGTACGGAAATAGTGTCCGTAGTTGACAGGACGGGTTCCAACCATCGCAAGGGGCTCCCCGGGAGCATTGCCAAGCAGGTTAGTCACATCATTGCGGAAATAATCAAGACTTCCCCAAATCCTGTTCTTGAGGAAATGGAAATCCACACCAACATTCTTCATGACAGTCTTCTCCCAGGTAACATCAGGGTAATCCGAGCCTGATTTAATGTACGGGATATACGTTTTCGTATTATCACTGAACATCACATAGCTCGGAGCCATAGAATAAAGGCCATATAAAGAAGTTCCGAGATTGTCCCTGCCGGTAACACCATAGCTGGCTCTCAATTTCAAAAGGTCGATCCATTCGACATCCTTGAGCCAGGGTTCGTTAGAGACCTTCCACGCAGCGGAAAATGAAGGGAACCAGGCGTATTTCTTCCCCGGGAAAAACTTATCCGTTCCATCTCTTCGAATCGTTCCGCTCAATACATACCGGTCAAGGACATCGATGGAGAAACGGCCGAACTGGGATCTCTTTCTGTTCTCCCATTTCCCGGAAGTTGGGGTGAAAGGGCCCTCGGCTGCCGCGATATTATCTCCGGCAATATTGTCATTCGCATTCTTGTAGTCCACTTCCAGACTAGTGCCCGCCTGCTTGTAGAAACCGAAACCGACAACCGCCTCCAAGCGAACTATATCCTTTATTTTCTGATTATAGTTCAACATAGCCTCTATAGTCTGGTCGTCACGATCAATGTTACCAATATGGCCACGCGAAACACCTGCAACCTCATACCACATCATCGTCGTCGGTATATAGAGGGATCGTTTAGCGGTATCCTTATTCATACCGTAAAGAGCACGGGCTACCAGGATATCCTTGTAGAGATTGATGTCTGTCGAGAAGTTGACATAGTACCCCATGGATTTCGTATTGTCTTTATACATTTCCATCTCTGCGGGGTTCGCTGTCGAACGATATCTTTTATAGTGACCCTCTTCGTCAAAAACACTGTAGTTGGGCGGAAACATGAGGGCAGACTGAAGGGCATCCTTTCCGACACCTCCGGCTCCACCACCATCCGCATTCGAATTAATATAGTTGTTGTTATTCACGTTGATGATTGACGTGACATTCATGAAGGGGAATATCTGCGCTGACAGATTGGAACGAAGCGTGTATCTCTTCATCCCGGAATTGATGACAGTTCCCGTCTGGTCGTAATAATTTCCAGCCAGATAGTATTTCACATGCTTAGTACCTCCGGAAATAGTGACAGAATGGTTGTTTATCTGACCTGGACGGAGGATATAATCAAGCCAGTTTGTGTTTGTTGCCGAGTCAATCTCATCCGGATAGAACATCGGCGACCAGCCGCCATCGTAACTATTCTCGCCATACGGAGCCATGTCATGATTGAACAGGTAGCTTTCCTTTGAGAACACATTCGCGAAGTTCATGTACTCCGTTGTAGTCAACGGTTCAAGATACTTGTAGTTACGAACGAAGGAATAGTTACAGTCAAGCGTCACCTTCGGAGTTCCCTCGTATCCTTTCTTGGTCGTGATAAGGATGACGCCGTTTGCAGCATTGATTCCGTAAATCGCAGCGGAGGCATCCTTGAGGACTTCCACGGATTCGATATCACCGGGGTTCAGTCCGGCAAGGCCTGCACGGTTCACGGAGTTTGGCGTCTCAATCGAGCCGTGTCCCACCTCGAGAGACCCGGAAGGCATCACGATGCCATCAACCACGTAAACCGGGGTACCGCCACCACGAATGGAAATATCGACGGCGCCTCCTGGTTGGGTGCTCGCCGTTGTTGCACGAAGTCCTGCGGCCTGACCTGCGAGCAGCTGGCTGAGGTTGCTGTTAGCTGCCTTAGAAATCCTGTCGACTTTAACGGTCGCGACAGAAGTCGTAAGATTTTTCCTTAATGTAGTTCCATAGCCGACAACAACCGCTTCGTTCAGAGACTCGAAATCATCCTCCAGAACAATTTCAAGATTGCTGACACTTCGGATGGCCTTGATGGTCTGTTCGCTATAACCAAGAGCAGAGAAAAGAACAATCTGATCCTTGTTGACCTTTATGGAGAATCGTCCGTCCAGGTCGGTAACCGTTCCCTTGTTCGTTCCCTTTACCGTTACACCTGTTCCGACCACGGGCTCCCCGTTCTTGTTTATTACTCGGCCTGCCAAAACAACGCCTGCGCTTTCTTGAATAGGAGACGGAGTAATCACTATTTTCGTGCCGACAACAGCATACTGAAGACCTGATTTCTGAAGTGTCCTGGCAAGGACATCGGAAAGAGGGGCATTCGTAACAGCGATTGTCACCGGAGCCTTTCCTTCTATTTCCGCGTCACGATAGGAGAACCTGTAATCCGACTGGCTCTCTATCGCCTTGAAGAACTGCTTTACGGAAACATTCTTCAAATCAAGAGTAACCGTCCCGCTTTGGGCTATCGCGGAGGTCAGCGCCACCATCGACAGGACCGCGGACAACAAAAGGACTCTCAGTCCCAAAGACGACTTTCTGTACATCTAATTGATCAGTTATCGTTTGTTAGATATAGAACACTATCGGATACCGTATAGTTGAAATGGTAGTGCATTCTCAAAACGCTCATGATATCACCGATACGGCGATCGGTGAAGGAACCGGTATAGCGGTCATTCAGATCTATGCCCTCACCAACCTTGATTGTTACACCAAAACGGCGTTCCAAGACATCGAATACGTCGGACAAACATGTTTGGTTAAATGTGATTTCCTGTCCGAGCCAAGCGGTCTCCATCTTATTGTCCGTCTTCGTCAGATGAGTATTCCCGGTTGACTTGTCATAATACACTTTCTCACCAGGAGAGAGTTGGAACTCATTCCCGCCTGTTTTGACACGAACACTGCCTTCGACAAGAGACATCTCATCAACGCTACGTTCAGGATATGCATAAATGTTGAATTTCGTTCCATAGACAGCAATCTCCATGTTCGGCGTCTCCACCACAAATCTCCTGTCTGGGTCCTTAGATACGTCAAAGAATCCCTCTCCAACCAAGGAGATTTTCCTGTCAGTACGGCCGAAGTCCGAGTTATATGAGAGAATGGAACGCGCATTCAACCGGACCTTCGTACCATCTGGAAGGGTCATCTGGGAAGGACCATCAATGCCGGCACTAACTGTGAAAGTCGTATCTGACATGCGTTTCTGGAACTGTTCGTTTCGGTACAGAAGGACCGAAAGAGAGATACATAATACCGCCAACACGCATGCCGCAAGGCGGAAGAACATAGCGTTTCTCGGAGTTGTACCGCTGACCAGGAAAGAAGGATACATTTTCCTCAACTTCCGTTTACCGACAGGTTTCGAAGATTCAAAACCATCCCAGTCACGGGCAAGCTCTGATGCGAGCTGTTCATCAGACAGGGTGTCCACATAATCGGCAAAAGCATCCATCTCGGATGAGTGGATTTTACCTTTTCTAAAATCGTCAATCGTTTTCATCGGTTATATTATCTACCCTATATATCCTTTTGAGCCTAAAATATAACACATCTTTTTTTTGTTTTTTTATCCTATCTTTGCCGGACATGACGGACCTTACCATACTCATACGGAGAGTCAAACAAGGTGATGGGAAAGCATTCCGGGTGCTTTATGAGCATCTGGCATCGGATCTTTACAATTATACTTTCCAGTATGTCAAGTCCGATACGACGGCCCAGGAAATTGTTCAAGACAGTTTTGTCCGACTGTGGCGATCACGAGCGCGCCTTGATGAGACCCGAGATCCGAAATCGTACCTCTTTACCATTGCATACCACCAAATCCTCCGTGAATTCCGTCAGCAATTGAGAAATCCTCTGCTCCGGGATTACCTTGAATACTCAGAGACATTAACCGAGGATGAGAAGATTTCATACGACTACGACACTTATGTCCGTGCAATTGAGAATGCGAAGAAAAGGCTTCCTCCACGTCAGCGACAAATCTTTGTCATGAACAAAGAACAGGGACTCCCTCCCAAAGAGATTGCATCACGCCTTGGTATTAGTGAACAAGTTGTTCGCAATCAACTTTCTGCTGCAATGAAATCTATACGTGAAAGACTTCTTGGACACAAATCCGAATCGCATCAGTATTAGTATTTGAGGACTCAGTAAACGATATATAATTTGGCAATCACATTTTTTGTTTTGCTATTCTTGCCACAAAGCCTTACATTTGTGACGATGAACCGCAACGGTTATGATGGAGGAAACGCATATTGTTGAGAATAAAACTATTTGGAAAGACGAGTGGCTGGAATGGATTTGCGGTTTTGCCAATGCGCAAGGCGGCATCTTGAATGTCGGTACTGCTGATGACGGAACACCCGTCGGGCTAGCCGACATTAAGTCTCTGCTGGAGAAACTTCCCAACAAGATCATCAACAAACTCGGCATTGTTGCTGATGTCAACAAGCGTACTCTCAACGGCATCGACTACATTGAGATTGCTGTCCATCCGAGTAATGT
>JAEEGL012893589.1_pt1 | contig 11678 bp, 9 predicted proteins | sample 9134231 | NCBI WGS metagenome assembly JAEEGL01 (sample SAMN16246548, study PRJNA631951) | gut metagenome | biome: gut microbiome; feature: rumen; material: fiber-attached | host: Bos | place: Iran: Karaj | collected 2018-10 | reverse complement strand
CAAGTCCTGTACCACAATGAGGACAATACGGAACTACTCTTGTTCCTTCATAGAAATATCCTTTTTCAAAGAATTTCTTTAAAATCCACCATTCTGTTTCAATATATTCATTCTTAAAAGTTAAATAAGGATGATCTGTATCAATAAATTGACCCATTTTAGCGGTTAAGTCCGTAAATGCTGCTTCGTTTTCACGAACACTCTTACGACATGCTTCATTAAACTTATCAACACCCATATCTTCAATATCTTTTTTAGAACTGATACCTAACATCTTTTCTACATGGTTTTCAACTGGTAATCCATGAGTATCCCATCCTACTTTTCTTACTACTCTATTGCCAGTCATTACACGATACTTACAGATACAGTCTTTTAAGTTCTTTGCTACCATATGATGAAGTCCTGGGAAACCATTAGCGAAAGCTGGTCCATCATAGAATACATAGTTATTACTCTTTTTTCTTAATTCATTTTGTTTCTTAGTAATTTCGTTAATACCGCCCCAGCTCTTTAATACTTCTTCTTCAACAACATCTACTGGTGCTTTACTTAATTCTTTAAACTTCATAACTTCCTCCTATAAATAAAAAAATCTATAAAATAAGGACGTCATACCGTGGTACCACCTTAGTTTATAGATTTAACTATCTCATTAATTATAACGCATTACCGTATTTATCTTATCCATAAATAGCACTTGAAAGTGATCTTAATTAATCTTTGTTTCTCTATTTCCACCAACCATAGATTCTCTATAAACGCTAATTAATTACGTCTTTCGCATTTGCTTTTATAAAGTAGATATTAACACAAAAATACGCTTAATTCAAGTAATTATTATTATTTTATCTTATTATTGGGCTATTACCATTTATACTTTCGTTTATTCTAGTCATATAATTTTCAGCAAAAGCTTGTTTTCTAAGAATATTTTTCTTCTTACCTACATTAAAATTATAATAAGCTTCAAATTCTTCTACATGTTCATCTACATATTCAATAATCTTAGGGAATATACTATGATCATATTTTTCTTTATAACAATAAGCTATAATAATTTCCATATATTCTTTAAATAACTCATTATGACGATAATCTTCATAATATTCTATTTTTTTTGAATCTAAATGTTTTTTATATAAACCTAATAGTTCCTTTAGGTAAGGATCTATATTATCAAAAACATTTTTACGATGCAAAGCGTTATTTTCATCAATATATTCATGACAAAATTCTCTCCATATTGAATAATATTCCCAATCTTTATTTAAGAAAGCATCTTGTGGAAAGAAATATGATTCTAGAGCATCTGGAATATAAGATCTAGTTTTACGAAGACTACAAAAGATTATACATGCTGTAAGTGCTTCATCTTGTTTATTATTAGCTACTATTCTTGTAAATAAATTATATAACCTAGACATGTATTCAGCTCTCATTTCATTAATACTATCTTCCATCATAAATAAATTGATCTCATCACCAGAATTAATACCACGTTCCATTAGATAAACTAAGTCGTGTAATAATTTATTAGTTTTGTAATCAAATTGTTGGATTTGATAGCCACCTTCAAAATCGTGTAATAAGTTACTATACACTTCAACAAACTTATCTACTTGTGCTTGATTCATTTTTTTCATAATAACCCCTTTTTGAACTCGCTTATTATAACACAAAAGCCGTTTTTAAGCAAGAAAAAACCACCGAAGTGGTTACACGTGTTTATTCTTTTCAACATTACCAAAGCTACATCCTGTAACTTTAATACCATGTTTAGCAAGTAATCTATCAAGCTCATTAAGTTTAGCCAAAACACCAGATTCTTTTACTTTATCAAGGACATCAGAATCAGCAATAAAATCATATTTACCTGCTTCTCTTTCAGCAATAAACTTATCAATATCATCCATTTCTTGTAATAATTTCATTCTTGCAGCATCTATTTTTTCCTCTGTAATATATGTTTTACGGGCCGTTTTATTGAAGTTATCAATAATAGCATTCCTTAAACTTGTTTTTTCTTTACCTACTAACCATTCTTTAGTATCACTATCATATAAATATATTTTAAAAGTCATCTCTTTATAGCGCGGATTTGTACCGTTTTCCGTGAAATCATATTGAGTATAGAATTCTTCCTCACTATAATGAGTTGTTATACTATGTGGATCATCTTCTTTTAATCCTGAATAATAAGGAAATCCACTATCAGGATAACCAATATTAAATGGTAACATATTTACTTCTTCATTATATAATTCACTACCAGGTTCTTGTTCAGAAGGAGAAAGATATATACCAAAAGCTCCTCTTGTCCCACCTGTTTTTATTATTTTTTCTACTCTTTCTGGTGTTCGATAATATTTATATAATAATTTATCGAAATCAACTTCAGGATGTGATTTAGATAATATTGAGTCAATAAATCTTCCTTTTTTTATTCCTATATATAATATTTCTCCCATATTTTTCTCCTAATAAAATCTTATCATAATTTGAATACTTTTTCCATTTTTCCACGAGGTTTTCTTCTTTTAATATAATCATTTGTAAATATTTTCAAATTATTACAATTATTTATATTAAATAAGATTGTATCAATATCTTTATCCGTTATATCAAAACTACGATTAATATATTTCTTATATTTTAAAGGATTAACTCCTATTACTTTCTTAAAGATCTCTGAATAATATTCAATAGAATTAAAACCATTTTTGATTGCAATACTTAATATATAGTTATCATATTGATATAACTCTAAACTATTAAGAATCCTTATCTTATTAATATAATCGTGAATCGTTACCCCTATTTCTCTTTTAAATCTTTTCATGATATATGTTTTATCAAAATAAAAGCGATTAGATAATTCATCTATAGTAATTTCATTATTAATATTCTTTTCAATATATTCTAAAATATCACATACTAAACTATTAGAGAACATAGTATCACCAACCACATTATAACACAAAAGCCATTTTTGTTTAACTCTTTAATATTTTTATGTTATAAAATGAAATTACGAAAGGAGATGATACTATGCCATACGCAAGATGGGCTAGTAAAGAAGAAATTTTAAATCACACAACAAGATTAAACAAAGAAGACGAAGTGAAGAAATCAGGGGTTACATTTATGTATGATGATAAGAATTTATATATTAATGACTCTGAAGCACACGCATTAGTTATAGGAGGAACAGGATCTGGCAAAACACAAACCACTATTATGCCACAATTATATTTATCAATTAAAGCTGGTGAATCATTTATTACAAATGATCATGGCGGAGAATTATTTGAACAATTTAGTGGCTTAGCTAAAGAAAATGGATATAAAGTACAAGTTATTAACTTCCGTGATATGACTAAAGGTAATAACTATAATCCTTTATATGTTCCTTATACACTATACAAGAAAGGAAATGTTGATGATGCTATTGAATTAGTAGAAAATGTAGGTTATAACCTTTTATCTGATTTTCAAAAGACTGATGCTGACCCTTTTTGGGAACAATCATCAATTAATTTATTTACAGGACTTGCATTATACTTATTTAATAAAGCTAAAATTGAAGAGATTAATATTAATAGTATTGTTAATTTATGCTATAAACTTGATGATATCAAAAACGATATTCAAGATAAATCATCTATTGTTTATACATACTTATCACCTATCATTGATGCACCAACAGAAACCAAAGGATCTATTATATCTGTATTTAAACAAAAGATTGCGATTATTACTTCACGTGATGCTATAACAAAACTATTATGTAATAATAATATCGATTTAGACAATATTAAAGAAGAAAAAACGGCGCTCTTTGTAATTGGTGATGGTAAATATTCAAGTATTATTATGCCAATGATTCTAAGTCAAGTATATTGTCTTACTAGATTAAAAGAACCAAACGAGCGAAGACTAAATATTATTCTTGATGAATTTGGTTTAATCAAACCAATTAAGAATTTTATTGACATCTTAACTCATTCAAGATCACTTAGAATTAAATTAACTCTTGTTGTTCAAAGTATCCTACACTTAGAGAATGTATACGGATCAAGAACTACAGACTTTATAAGAATGCAAATCGCTATTACAATATTCTTGCTAGCAACTGATATTCATACATTAGAAGTAATATCAAAAGAATGTGGTAGAATTGACGAAAATACCCCATTAATAAACGTTGAAGAATTAAAAGTATTAGAGCCATTTGAAGCTATAATATTAGCTAATAGAATGTATCCAATTAAAACTAAGTTACTTCCTTATTATCAAATGGGTATCGATAGTGTTCCCCCACTTGAACTTAAACCACTTGAATATAATGAAGTAAAATTATATCAATAATAAAAAAAGATAATCGCGAGATTATCTTTTTTTATTATTAAATCTTTTATTAAGAACATTATTTAATATAACTACTATTTCATTAAGAACTTGCTTTTTATTATCAACACGTGTTTCATGTTCTAGACGAATTGTTTTTGGATAAACCAAGTTATTAACACGGTCATAGATTGCAATATAAACGGTACTATTATCACCATATGGGTTATTAGGATCTGGTTTATTCATTTTTCCAGTAACCCCTACTCCATAATTAGAATTAGTAAAGTCACTAATTTTTCTTGCCATATCTTCAGCTACTTCTGGACTATATACACTAAATTCATCAATTAAGTCCTTATTAACGCCCATTTTAACTTTATAATCATTAGAATATGTTACAGCTCCAAAGTTAAAGATTTCACTAGCTCCTGGGATATTGGTAATAGAATTAGCAACAAATCCTCCTGTACATGATTCCATTGTACTTATTGTTTCATTTAATTTAATTAATATTTCAACTATTTCTTTCATTTCGCCCTCTAAATAGTTATTATATCACATAAACAAAAAAATAGAATCTTGTGATTCTATTCTGTTTCAGTATTAACTGAATTATCTGTAGTTTCCGGAGTTGTTTGTGGCTCTTCCACTACTTTTGGAGTTTCTGCTACAGTAGTAGTTGTATTTGTTGTTGTATCAGCAACTGGTGTTACTTCTGTAACACTTGTTGTCTCTTCTTGTGTTGTTGTTACTGGAGTTGTTGTTGTAGTATTCGTTGTTGTAATATTCGTTGTTGTCTCTTGTTTCTTTTCTCCTTCAACCTTCGCTATAGCTTTGGCATTGATAACACGACGATAACCAGCTATTCTCATACCCATTTGATCAATTCCTGTTATCTTTACTCCTTGCCCATATGTAGATTCATGAATTACTTTACCATTTCCAATATAAATTGCAACGTGTGCTGCGCGCCCATAAAATACTAAATCACCTTTTTGTAATTCTTTTCTACTAACACTGCGTCCGTTTCTCATCTGGCCTGAAACTGTACGAGCTAGGCTTACACCAAATTCACGATATATTAACATCGTAAACCCAGAACAATCTGTACCAGTCTTTAAACTTGTCCCCTGTCTATAATTCTTATATGGAAGTCCTAAGTACCTTTTTGCATAATTAACAACTGCTTCTCCGGTTACAGAGCTATAAGTTGCAGGCGCGTAATAACCATTACTGTTATTACTACTAGACTTCTTAGAAGCTTTGACTTCTACGCGCTTAGAGATAAATGTAACTTTATTAGATTTTTTACCAGTTCCTAAGATTGCCTCTTCGGAGAGTGGCTCCAAATCATTGTCCACAATTTCTCTAGCATTAGCATGTTTTACTTCATTATCCATGTTTGCTGTGTAGTAACCACCAAATAATGAACTTGTACAAAGAAGAGTAATCAAGATGTTGCTATAAACATTTAAGCGTGTGCTCTCCTTCAAAAAACTTTTCATTTAATTTACACCTCTTGCTTGTTTATTTTTTATGGACATTGTCTATCATAACAAAAAAAGGTTTTTAAGTCAAACCTTTTTTACATCACCTATTTATTCGTTGTTATTACTACGTTTAAGAGGATACTTCACAAGAAATTTCTTCTTGATTTTTATATACATCTTTAATAATTACAGATACGTTTTCAGCCTTCTCAGTATCATAAACATAAGGATTATCCTTGATAAATTCACTACTACGATAATCTATCTTATATTTATAACTATCTACTTCATTTGAAGAAGTTACATCGACATCAATTGTCAACTTTTTATCTTTTAATGTAGCCTTACAAGTACCCTTTGGTGTTTCTTTACTAATATTATCAACCGTTACTTCCTTAGGGAATTCATTACCTTGCGCATCTACTACTTTAAAGGTATATTTACCATTCTCAGATACTTTATAAGTAACAAGTTTACTAGTACTCTCTGTATCATCAGGTAGTATAGTTCTCTTGTAACTACTACCTTGAATATTTAATTTAATAGTAACATCAGTATTAGTCTTTTCAGATGGATCTTTACTAACATCAATTGTTAAGTCATAACCATTGTTTACAACCATAACATTTCTTGTAGCATATGATCTTCTACCTACTTCATCAATAGCTTCATAAATAACTAAGTAATTACCATCTTTTAAGATATCAATATTATCATATACTATTGGTTTTAAGCTTCTACCATTAGCATCTTGTGTATTTGTACCACTATCACGGTATTCACGTCCTTTATCGGTTGTTACACTAGATTCACCTGATAATGTTATCTTTGGAGATTTATTAAATTCATCTTCATTTTTAACAACAATTACTTTCCTTCGAAGTGAACCTACTGAGATATTATTATCAATTGCGAAGTATTCAATATTATATATTCCTTCTGTTGGTAGAGCACTACCAAACTTTCTTATTGTTGTATACTCAGTCTCATACAAAGGATCAGCAAAGGTAACACCTTCAGCAATAACGATAAAGGCATCGCCCTTTAATTTAAAGTTTTCATCTTTATTATCAAAGAAACTTAAATCACTTTTATATTCTTTGCACATTAAATTTGGATAATAGTTACCATTTAGATATAAAACACCACTTAGTTCACTACAATTCTTATTTAATGTAATACTTAATTTTTGATTATCTAAGTATGTTTCTTTATTAATTTTATTAGTTGCTACGTATTCTTTAGCTTTCTCTACTAATTTTTGTTCTATTTCTTCGTTAGTATATTTTTTATTCTTGATTACCTTAGTTACGATTAAAGCGATAAAACCTATTATAACGGCAAAAAGGATGATATATACAAATATATCACCACTTATATGTCTTTCCTTCTTATTATTATCATTATTACTTTTGCCTATTTCAATCTTGCTTTTTTCGTCTTTTTTATCGTCCATATAATCAGAATACATAACGACCTCTTATTCTTTATTTCTTACTATTTTGTCCCCATACCCAGTTTTTAACTTCTGGTAAATCTTCTCCATATTCTGAGATATATTCTTTATGTTCAACTAATTTATCTTTACAGAATTGATATAAGAATGATGCTCTATCATCAAGATATGGAACAAACTTAATAGCATCTAAGATTAAATCGAATCTATCAATCTTATTTTGAACACGCATATCAAATGGTGTTGTAATAGTACCTTCTTCTACATAACCACGGACATGTAAGTTCTTATTCTCACGATTATAAGTTAATTCATGAATTAAGTTTGGATAACCATGATATGCAAAGACAATTGGTTTATCCTTAGTAAATAATGCATTATATTCACTATCTCTTAAACCATGTGGATGGTTATGATTAGATTGTAACTTCATCAAATCAACAACATTTATAACTCTTATTTTTAATTCAGGAAAATATTTACGAAGAATATCAACAGCAGCTAGTACTTCAAGTGTTGGTGTTTCACCACAGCATGCATATACTAAGTCTGGTTCGCATCCCTCATCATTACTTGCAAATTCCCAAATACCAATACCTTGCGTACAATGTTTAATTGCTTCATCCATTGATAACCATTGTGGTCTTGGATGTTTAGATGCAACAATAACATTTATATAATTCTTACTCTTAATACAATGATCAAAGCAAGAAATTAAACAGTTAGCATCTGGTGGCAAGTATATTCTTGTAATATCAGCTTTCTTAGTAACTAAGTGGTTAATAAAACCTGGATCTTGATGGGTAAATCCATTATGATCTTGTTGCCATACATGACTTGCTAATACAAAGTTTAGTGAGGCAATTGGTCTACGCCATGGAAGTTCTTTTGTTACTTTTAACCATTTAGCATGTTGACTAGCCATTGAGTCAACAATTCTTACAAAGGCTTCATATGAATGAATAAAACCAAATCTACCAGTTAATAGATAACCTTCTAACATACCTTCACACATATGTTCAGATAAGTATGAGTCAATGATTCTACCACTCTTAGACATATATTCATCAGATGGGAAAATACTTGCATTCCATTGTCTATTAGTTTCTTCGAATGCAAAATTTAATCTATTAGATAGAGCTTCATCTGGTCCAAAGATTCTAAAGTTATGAGGATTTAGTTTAATAACATCACGAACGTATTTACCAAGTTCCATCATATCTTGAGCAAGTACTTCACCAGGTTTCTTAATCTTTAAGCCATATTCTCTAAAGTTAGGAGTACGTAATTCTTTTAATAACATACCACCATTAGCATGAAGATTAGCTCCCATTCTACGGTTACCTACTGGCGCTAATTCTTTTAATTCAGGTATTAATTTGCCATTTTCATCAAATAATAATTCAGGATGATAACTTCTTAACCATTTTTCTAATTGTTTTAAGTTTTCTGGATGATCTTTATTAACTAAAATTGGTACTTGGTGAGATCTAAATGATCCTTCACATTGTTTACCATCAACTGTTTTAGGACCTGTCCATCCCTTTGGACTAATAAAGATAATCATTGGCCAACGTGGTCTAATAATATGGTTATTAACACGAGCTTCTTTTTGAATTCTTAAAATCTTAAGAATTGCTTTATCCATTGCTCCTGCCATTTTTTCTTGCATACTATCAATGTCATCACCTTCAACATAGATAGGATCATATCCACAGCCCAAGAAGAAATCCGTTAATTCTTCTCTTGAAATTCTTGCTAAAATAGTTGGATTAGCAATCTTATAACCATTCAAGTGAAGAATAGGAAGTACGGCACCATCCGTCTTTGGATTTATAAACTTATTACCATGCCAACTAGTTGCTAGTGGGCCTGTTTCAGCTTCACCATCACCTACTACACAAGCTACTATTAATGATGGATTATCTAGTACTGCTCCATATGAGTGAGCTAAACTATAACCTAGTTCTCCACCTTCATTAATACTACCAGGAGTTTCAGGAGCAGCATGGCTACTAATTCCTCCTGGGAATGAGAATTGTTTAAATAATTTCTTTAAACCTTCTTCATCTTCAGTAATATTTGGATATACTTCAGAATATGTACCTTCCAAATATGTATTAGATACCATAGCTTGTCCACCATGACCTGGTCCTGATACATAAATCATGTCTAAATCGTATTTTCTAATAACACGATTTAAGTGCATGTAAATAAAGTTTTGACCTGGAGTAGTTCCCCAATGGCCAACAACATTTGGCTTAATATCAGACATTTTTAATGGTCTTCTAAGTAATGGATTGTCCAATAAGTATAATTGACACGCTGATAAATAATTTAACGCATCAAAATACATGTTCATTTTTTCTAATTCGTCTTTTTTTAAAGTTACTTCTTCTATCACACTATTCACACCCTATCTTATATAATTATATCAGTATTATAGATAATTATCTAGATATTTAATAAAAAAAATAACTATGTTTAATAGTTATTTACGTTTTCAGATACTGCTGTATCATATAATTTATTAATATTGCTTTCTAAATCATCGTATTCTTTATTAGTAAAGTCATAATAACTTAACTTAGACATACCTGGTATTGCTACTGTTAATTCCATTCTTGAATAAGCATTAGTATCTCTTAATTTCTTAAATAATCTAACAATATGCATTAAATTATTTAATTGAAATTCATTATATTCCTTAGGAACCTTTACTTCTAAGAATAATTCTTTAGCACCACTCATTATTCCTATTGTTACTACTTCTCTACTTATTTGTTTAGTTTCAAGCATATATGAAAAAGGTTCATTAAGATCTAGTGTAGATAAAAAATTGTGATCGCCTTTAAGGTATCTAACTAGATTAATTTCTGAATGATGATGTGATGATAATCCATCATTTTCACATACTTTAATAGCACATCTATCGGGCATATTAACAACAACAGCTTTATAACAGTCTGCATATATTTCTTGTCTTCTTCTATTGTATATATTTTCAATAAAGGATACTAGTGCTTTTTCTACTTCTTCAGGTGGTGTTTCCTTATTATATACATATATTTTTTCTTTTAATTCGCCATCCATAATATCACCAATAATATTATATCAAAAATGTACATAATTATTAATAAATAATGACATAAAATGCAATTTATAGTAAAATATTCTATGGGAGAATAGCCGATGGAAATAGGATTTGATAATAAAAAATATGTAAAAATACAAAGTAAAAAAATTAAAGAAAGAATTGCAATGTTTGATAAATTGTATCTTGAAGTAGGAGGTAAACTATTTGATGATACACATGCTGAACGTGTATTACCAGGATTTGATCTTAATGTTAAGATTAAAATGTTTCAAGAACTAAAAGATGATTTAGAGATTATTCTATGTATTAACGCTAACTCTATCTCACAAAACAAAAGACGTGAAGAATATAATATAACTTATAGTTCAGAAGTATTAAGATTAATTGATAACTTAAGAAACTTGGGCTTTACGATTAATTCTGTTGTAATAACTTTATTTGATGGACAAAATGGTGTTGACAAATTTATTAAGAAACTAGAACTTAATAAAGTAAAAGCTTATATCCATACACCTACTAAAGGTTATCCAGCCGATGTAGATACAATTGTTAGTGATAAAGGTTATGGTGCTAATCCATATATTAAAACAACTAAGAAACTTATCTTAGTTAATGCTCCAGGCCCTGGTTCAGGAAAACTTGCTACATGCTTATCACAACTATATCATGAACATAAAATGGGTGTTAACGCAGGATACGCTAAATATGAAACATTCCCTGTATGGGATTTACCATTAACGCATCCAGTTAATGTTGCTTATGAAGCTGCAACAGCTGACTTACACGACATTAATATGATTGATCCATTCCATTTAGAGAAATATAATATTAAAGCTGTTAACTATAATCGAGATATTGAATTATTCCCAGTATTAAAATCAATCTTACATAAAATAACCGGTAAAGATATTTATTATTCACCTACTGATATGGGTGTTAATAAAATAGGTGAATGTATCACTGATGATAAAGTACTTCAAGATGCTGCTAAAAAAGAAATTGTTAGACGTTACTTTATGGCAATGAAAGAATATAAACTAGGTACTGGTAGTTTAGAAATAGCTACACGTATTAAAGTACTTATGAATAACTTAGGTATTGATGAGAATTACTTCGATATTAGAAAAATAGCACAATCTAAATCAAAAGAAAAAAATAGTCATATAGCAGCAATTAAAGTTAATAATAAAAACATTACTGGTAAAGAATCAGAATTATTAAGTCCTGTTGCTAGTTGTATAATAAATGCTATTAAAGAAGTATCTGGTATTCCTGATAAAAT
>JAEEGL012425374.1_pt1 | contig 11678 bp, 9 predicted proteins | sample 9134231 | NCBI WGS metagenome assembly JAEEGL01 (sample SAMN16246548, study PRJNA631951) | gut metagenome | biome: gut microbiome; feature: rumen; material: fiber-attached | host: Bos | place: Iran: Karaj | collected 2018-10 | reverse complement strand
TATTTTTCTTTCAGCACATTACAGAATTCTTCTTTAAACATAAAACTAAGAACGGCGAATCTTTTATTCTGCACATATTCAGGGACAATTATCCTGAACAAGTCATCGGAATATCCGCCCTGTTCCAATGGCTCTATATATTTAAAGTACCCCAATTCCGTACCGTTACATCTTTCCTTTACAATTAATTTGATCTCTTTCCATTCATCTGCATCTATAAGTTTATTGCCTGGATGCAGCTTTTCCCTTTTGGAGAACTTATCTATATTCGGACCGGCATTATAGGCATTCTGGTCGAATTTTGAAGCAATCAACTCATCAAGGCTACATTCGGAAAAGGGAACCGAATTATGTTCCAATAAGTCTTTTGATTCATCCATAATAACCGCCTTTCTCCGTAATAGTCCGGTACCTTTTTATTGATGAATTCAATTAATATCGAACAACAAATTCTTCTTTATAATCCAAGTATATAAAAAGAGAATGACACATACTGTCACTCTCATAAATCTGAAAAAAATTATGGAAATCACTGATTTAGCCTTGCTACCCGCCCCCAGGGCGGTTCCTCTTCCGTTGTAAGCACCCAAAGTACAGGCGTTCCTTCAGTAACAGTCTCATCAGGAAATGGAGCATATCCATCAGTCATTATAATGATAAGTATTGGCGAATCATAGGACATCTGCTCTTTCACATAATCAAATATGATATGAAAATCTGTTCCCCCGCCCCCCTTAGGTTTTATTATTCTAAATTCATCTTCATCAGCAAAAGGTTTCGGAGGGTATACCACTGCATCGAAGAATCCAACCCAGCCCTGAAGCTTACCATTATACTGATCTATCGCACCTTTAACCTCCGAATAAACATTTGATATATCATCCTCACTCATAGACCCCGATGTGTCGATCATAAATAATAATTTCTTCACACAACAATCAGTATCATTAAAATCCGGCAAAAAGAATGGACTGTCTGAATATCTTCTATCCGGAGGGGTAAAGGAATAATCAGTTATCTCCTCCTGTACAAAATCATTTAATATAACCCGCCAGTCAAGCTTAGGTTCTCTTAAATCCGTTATATATCTTTCCAAAAACAAGGGAAGCTTACCGGCCATCTTGCCTCCGGTTACTAAAACCGCATCTGCCGCACTCATTATCCATGACTTCCACAACATATCTGACAATATTTTGTCTAGATCCTTTTTTTCACTTTCAAAACTTTCATCATCGTCATTTTCAAAGTGATAATCCCAGCTCTTATATCCATTATGCTTCATCACTCTTTCATTAAGCATATCGCAGATTTCCTCTATGGTATGCTGATATCCTTCAGTCTTATAAGGAGTTTCATGCATTTGTATCCCGCCATATTGACTAAGGCTTATTGCGGATTTATTTCCATTATGAGACATCATGATACTTGAATTCACAACAATATCAGCTGCAGTATTATATACATTATCATCCTGACACCCCTCCGGCTTTTTATCCATGTGCTTAATGGCTATGTGCATAACCAAGTGTTCAAGTACATATTCAAGTTCTTCATCGCTAATGCTGTCAATAAACTCCGGATTAAGATAAATGCTACTCGTATCATCAGTCCATGCTGTTTCATGAAGCTCGTTGACATTCATCTTTACGTGCATAAGCAAAAGGCCATAAAAACTCTGATCCGAAAGAATTTTCATTCTTACAGTAAGTATACGTCTGATAAATTCATTTATTTTCTTTTCAGACAGCTCCATTCAGCAGTTTTCCTTTCTTATCCATCCATCTTGAGAATTCAGGTATTTTTAATAGTTTTAGTTTGTAACCCTTTTCAATGTTCATATAACCTTTCATTAATGCAACCGAAAAATCCGGCGGCAGTTTTGAAGCATAAATAATCGAGTTCCTTATCTTATCCATATCATTTTTACACTCAGCTGCATAATCCAGCATAGCTGATATTGTGGCGTACAGTGCATCGGACGTTGTTGGAATTATGTGACACTTTCCTGCAAATACTTCTTCAACATCAGGTATCTGGCCTTTATTCTTCAACCAGTTTTTGAATTCCATCGCCGTACTTATTCCAACAAGAGCACTTACAAGCGGTAATGCTTTATCTATATCAGGCTCAACATAATTTAATATATTGCTTACCATTTCCCAGGTTCTCGGTGTAGCATATGCCAGATTGTCTGCAGAATCATCCGATACAAGAAGCATTTTCCGATTTGCTTTGATAAAGTCAATAACATCAGCATGTATTCCTGCCGACTTGGTCCATTTTGTCCAGCTGCTAACTGATACTTCTATTTCTATATGTAAAAGTCTGTTTGCAAGAGCCTTCGGCATTTTATTTGCTACAGACTTATCACTTACACGATTACCAGCGGCTATAACTATGCAGTTTTCCGGAAGCCGGTGTTCACCTATTACTCTGTCGAGAGTAATCTGATATGCCGCTGCCTGTACAGACTGCGGTGCCGCTGAAATCTCATCCAGGAATAGTATGTTTACAACATTCTCATTTTCATCCATTTGAAAGATCTGCGGCTTTAACCATACGGCAAGCGTCTTATCCTTATTCGCTGTTGGGATACCCCTTAAATCTATCGGATTGAAAAGAAGAAGTCTCACATCTGTAACAACGCACTTTCTTCCTGTTTTCTTTTCAATATTCTTTGCCACCTGTCTGACAGCCTGAGATTTACCTACACCCGGAGGTCCCCAGAGCATTACTGACGGCATGGTTTTTAGCGGCATATCACTTTCAATAAGGTTTATAAAAGACTGTGAAAGCAGGGCTATACTACTTCCTACATCCATAGACGGTATATCACTTTTTTTAGTATCCTTTTCTACCATCTTTTCATATCTCCTCTTAGTTCATTCTCTTTACTCAATTTACTGTCGATCTCTTCCAGTTTTTTTCTATATTTCTCAATCTGTACGGTATAATCTATATCTGCCCCTGCGAGTTCCGATTGCATATACTCTTTTTTCTCTTTAGCACTTTCGAGTAACCCCTTATGTCTCAGTAACCTGTCGCAAAGATCATTCAGTACATTATCTATCGACTGCATAATACCTGCCGGATTATAAGAAACTTTACACTTGTATTCGCCCGCTCTGGACAAGTAAACGGTTCTAAAAAACTTTGAAGCCTTTTGCGGCACTGTCAGCCTGAACCCCTGGTATTCAGCTATAAATACTTCGTGCTCCCTGGGTACATCAACATCCAATGCTTCCAGTATCTTTTTACTTATATTCTTACGCTCTTTTGAAGAATACTTCTTCCTATTCCTTTCGTAGTAATCCGCATCGGCTGACAGCAACACCATCATCTCCCTGCGCATTCTCATATCCTCAGCCAGTTTTGGAATATCCTTTCTATACCCTTCATACTTTGTAATCTTGTTTTGCTGTAGGATAATAAGCCGTGTCAATTCATTTGATATTTCAATCCTTTTTTTAATCATAGAATTGCCTAAAGCTAATGCTTTTACCTCTGCATAAGACAAAACTGTATCATCTACATCACTCCCACTTCTATCCTTTATAGTTCCTGACAGTATAGCCGTAATAAATCTCTGCTTAGTTTCAAGCAGCTGCCAGGAATACGCATCAAATGATCCCTTGGTAATATATCTAAAGATATGAACTCTATGATTCATGTTCCCCTGCCTTAGTATCCTTCCCTCTCTTTGAACCATATCCGCCGGTCTCCACGGAATATCCAAATGATGCAGTGCTATCAGCCTGTCCTGAACGTTTACTCCTAGGCCAAGTTTGAATGTGGAACCAACCAGCACCCGCACAGTCCCATTTCTTACACTTTCAAATAAGCTCTGCCTCTTTTTTTCAGTAGTTGCATCGTGTACATACGCGATTTCATAATCCTTTACGCCCATCTTTATCAGTAATCCTTTAAGCTCATCATATATATTAAAAGACTGCTTGGGAACAGATGTATCACAGAACACAAGCTGGGCAGCGGATGTGCTAATAGTTTCCTTATATATGCGGGAAATAATCTCTGCACATCTAAAAACCTTTGATTCAACCGAAAAGTCTGTGTTCGGATTGACAAGCCGCATATCTAAGGCTGCTTTCCTTCCGTCGGTAGTAATCAGCAGCATATTATCTTCCTTACGGCGAACTTGGTGCGATCTGACCAGATCAGCTCTTGCAGAAATATGCTCAAGATATGTTGCGAAAATCTTTGTCTTACGAATCAGAACATCCTCGTAACCATCCATAATCGGAATATCTGCAGTAGCATCTATTTGATGAAAGTCTGCAACCGCCGCCAGTATATTTGTAAGTTCCGGAATATTATGGAATCTTGAAAACCTTGTAGCCAATCTGTATTTGCTTGTATCAACATCAATTTCAAAATTAGTACTTTTCTGTGCAAACATTGCTACCCATTGGTCAAAATGACCAATATCCAGCAGTTCCAGTGCAGCACTCTGCAGGTACTGCTGGATTACAAATATATCCGTTATGGAATTTGTTATAGGGGTACCGGTAGCCAATACCACACCAGATCCACTGTTTTGCCGCTGTACTATCCTTACCTTTTCAAGCATATCTGCACATTTGTCAGAGCCCCTCTTGCTTATTCCCATGACATTTTCAATATTGGATTCTATAGGGACATTTTTGAAATTATGAATTTCATCTACAAACAATCTTGTTATTCCCATATGATCAAAACATATTTCATTTGTTGGCTTCTCTCTTATCAAATCCGCTTTCTTAGTCCTAAGTTTCCTTATAACTTTCTTTGCATAGTCGCTTTCATATTCGCTATACTCAGCTATTTTTCTCTCTATCTCTTTTATCCTTTCTTCCCTTGAAATCTTTATTCTGGTAAAGCAGCTGTACGCAATTACAATGGCATCATAGTCCACATCTCTCAAGGATTCCAAGGCACTGTCTATCCTTTTGGGTGTAAACATACCTGGCTCTACATACAAAACATTAGCTTTAGGATAAAGCATTTCAAATATATCTCTCCACTGCCCTACTATATTGTTCGGAACAACATACATATTCTTCACAGACAGTTTTAACCGTCTCAATTCCATTCCGGCCACTATCATAATATAGGTTTTTCCAGAACCAACATCATGTGCCAAAAGGGTGTTTGGCGTAAAAATAATCCTAGCCACGGCATTTTTCTGGTACTGATAAAGCATGACTTCCGGATTCAATCCAGGGAGTTCCAAAAAACTGCCGTCAAAATGACGCACTTTATTGTTTAAATATTTTTCTGCATAGATACGTTCCAGTTCCCATCTACGGTAAGAATAACTCCAGATCCATTCCCTAAACTCGGCTATCATTTTCTCCTGTTTTTCCTGGGCTATGATTGTTTCTTTCTGATTTATAACACGGTGATTAACACCATCAGTCCCTTTCACTGAATCATAGATCACTATTGACTGCATATTCATAGTCTTTAACATCACGTGAATAGGCGTCATTCTCCCAACACCGTATTTTTCATTTACTCCGTAGTTGTTGTCCTTGCTCCTAGTATATGCGTCATGCTTGTAACACTCTGTAAGTGCCCACGCCCCCGACACTTTATCCATTTCAAATCTGTAGTAATAAGAGCGATTTCCGGTCATAGCATCTGCAAACTCATTCAGGTATTTATCCGGCACCCATGGAGAACCAAGCGTGACATAAATTTCATCACATGATAATGTGGGCGGAATGATTTTCTTTAATGCGTTCACATTATCAACAAAATAACCATGATAAATTCTGTTGTTTTCCTCTGCAGCTATCAGTTTTTCTCTTACATTTCCCGAAAGATACTCCTCAGCAGTCTCCCAACCTTTATAAAAGCACTCATTCCATGTATCCGGATTCTGGTATATACTTCCCTTAAGCTTCTCAATCACACTCCTGCAGTCTTTGCCTGTGATAGAAGAAATATACTCTATATCAACACATGCAAATCTGTTAAGGCACTTGATCAGCCCATCCCCGATGCTGTCAACATGCGTCCGCTGTGCTTCATCATCAAAATCATAAACATTCTCCCAGTCAAGCGGAAGCTCCATGGATGTAACCTGGCGTATATGTCCTTCAGTAAGATTCGATTCGTTATCGTTTGTTTCCATATCTTTATTATTCTGAAACTGAAAACTGTTTCTGTATTTTTTCTTACTAAAAAACCAATCCATTATGTATTCTCCTTGCTCAATCACGATAAATCTTCTGTTAACATGCTATTATTTCAAGTATAAAAAAAGAGAGTGACAAATACTGTCACTCTCCCTAAATCCATAAAAACTATTTTTTTATCATCTGAACAATGTGACCTTTTTATAATAGTCACTGTGACAGAATATTTTCCTTTATCTGTTCTATCACAGCCCTTAGTTCCATATCCATCTTTAAATCATCCTCTATCTTCTTGATTCCATGAAGAACCGTTGAGTGGTCTTTCTTATCTAAAATTACAGCAATCCCCTTTAAAGTATACTCTGTCATTTCACGGCATAGATACATGAAAACCTGTCTCGGAAGCACAATATCTGCGTTGCGTTTTTTCGAGACTATATCTTCTGTTGGGACTCTGTAATAGTCAGAAACAGACTCCAGTATGATCTGAGGTGTTACAATTAACGGTCCATTGAGCGAAATTGTGTCCTTAAGTATTTCTTTTGCAGCATCTATATCAATCTCACCAATTGACGGATCCAGCATAGGTTTGGCACATATCTGGTTTATTGCCCCCTCAAGTTGACGTATATTGGATTTTATATTCTCAGCTATATACTTGATTATTTCATCTGACACATCGCAGCCTATTATCCCGGCATAGTTTTTAAGTATGGCCACCCTTGTCTCATAACTTGGCGGCTGTATGTCTACCGGCAGTCCACTAGCAAAACGTGAACGGTACCTATCATCAAGTTCTTTCATCAAACCTGGAGGCCTATCGGAAGTAATAACAACAGCCTTACCTGCATTTATCAGGTCGTTAAATGTATGAAAAAATTCTTCCTGAGTACTCTGCCTTCCGATTAAGAACTGAATATCATCTATCAAAAGTACATCGGTATTCCTGTATTTTTCCTTAAGCAAACTCATCGATCTTGATTTTAAGGAATCAACTAACTCTGACGTAAACTGCTCTGATGTCACATACAAAACCTTCTTATTGCTGTTTTCGATTATATAATGTCCAATCGCAGTAATAAGGTGGGTTTTACCCAGGCCGGATCCACCATAAATAAACAGAGGATTAAAATCCTTTCCGGGTGATTCTGCCACGTGAAGACATGCTGAATGGACTAAGTTATTATTCCCCGCCACAATGAAGTTTTCAAACCTATATTTTGGATTAAGAGTATAGCTCTCCGTGACATTTTCCTTTTCTGAAACAGCCTCTTTTTCACCTTCCTCATCTTTATCCGGATCTTCAATAATAAAAACCACTTTCATATTTTCATTGAATAGCGAAAACATGGCATCCCGGAAATAATTCGTATAATTTTTTTCTATATACTCCATCATCTCAGTGCTTGATGTAGGTATAAGAATCGTAAGAACATTGTTTTCATAGTCATGAAACTCTAACGGACTAAGCCAGATGTTGTATGCAATATCTGTCAATTCATTTTCTAATCTAATACTATTTTTAATGCCGCTCCAGTTTTCTTCTATCAGCTGCTTTATCTGAGACATATCCTGGCACTCTCCAAAAAACTATAAAAACAATCCTCTTATCCTAAGTTTCCTCTACCAGTAAAGCCTTTGCCACTATCGGTACCAATACCACATAGGCCATACCGCAAATAACAGCTGTTATAAAGCTCATGGCTGAGACTGCCAAAAGCAGTCCAGCCATGCCATAATACTCATTTGCTAAATAGGTTATGCATCCTGCGGATATTCCTGCTATGCCCAGTGACATGCATGCAGCCACAATCATCGTATATGTGAGATACTCTTTTGAAAACATGCCAAGCATATTATGATCCCCCTTTAGCATGATATATCAATATCTTTCACCAAAAAGTGTTCCAACCACTCCACGTACTGCTCCAATAGTACCACCGGCTATGACACCCGCGATCATTCCGGGTATTCCCAGCAGATCTTGCCCCAAGTCAGCACCTGACTCCATGCCGTCAATGATACTGTTGCCAAGGGAATCGAAGAATGTATCAATGGTAAGCTTTCTGTAATTGTCCTTTCCGTCATCATAAAGCCAGTTTTCCTCTTCATCGCTCAGATTATCGAAGAGCACCAGACGCTTATCCTTAGGAACAGCTTTGACGATATAATACAGAAGCTTTGTCAGGTTGTAGGGTTTCCGCATATCCGCAGTATCGCCTTCCTCCATATATCCGGAACAGAAGTATATAGGATCAGCCTTAAGACCTGTAGCCTCATATATACGCCTTCCTACCGAAGCGGCTTTCTTCTCAAGGAAATTCTGTAGCACTTCATCAGGCTCATTCTTTTCCTTATCCCAGTGTGCCCCCTTCATTGCTATATCCGACTGGTTCAGTGCGATAAGAATACGCTTTGAAGCATCATCTTCCATGCTGGGAATAAGCACATTATTTATCAGGTCAAATGTGGTCCCCAGATCCTTGGATGAAGCATCCAGTACCACCAGTACAAGGTCTATCACCTGCTTATCATCCTCATCAGTCTCGTTTAGCTTTTCAACAATAGCACGCTTGATAGCCTTATCGGTCTTTACGTTATCGCCTACGCCCGGCGTATCCCATATGGTTAGGTTTTCAAGTTCATAGCACTCGATCACAGATGTCTCAGGGTCTACGCCCACACCTACCTTGGCAAGCTCCATATTGAAAAGTGCGTTAATGGTTGAGCTCTTTCCTACGCCAGTAGCTCCGGTAACAAGTATGTTCACGCTCCTGTTCCTAAGCCTTAAAAGCTGTGAAAGTTTCTTTACCTTCTCGCTGTCTGAAATATCTGACGATGCTATCTCATCCTCAAGGATATCGTAAATACTGCGTCTTCCCGAAGAAGAAACTGTTTCATCATCATCTTCTTCCTCATCATCAAACAGATCATCCTCTTCATCAAAGTCTTCATCCTCTTCTTCATACTCATCTGAATCATCAGACATGTTCTGCAAATCCTCGGACTCAAGTTCGTCACTATCTGAATCCGATAAATCATCCGTATTTATTACTCCGTTCTCGGCATCACGCTTCTTCTGAATTTCCATTTCAATTATCTTTGCAAGATCAAAACCCAGTGCTGCGTCTTCCTCCATAAGTTCCTTGGGTGTCTTTATTCCTTTTCTCTTAGTTTCTGTACTCATTTTGTTTTCCTCCTGTTTGTTTTGTTTTTATTTTCACTGTTACACTGCCGTTGTCCTATGTTGTAATCCGAGTATACAAAAAGAGAGTGACAGTAATTGTCACTCTCAAAAAAATAAAAATTATTTTTCGCACTTATTTCAGTTCTGTCTACGCACAGAAAAAATCATCGCAGAATTGCGAATGCCATCCTAATCGCCTCTATCCGAGACAGTCCCGGATTCTCTGACATGTAATGATCCGCAAGCTTTTCTACCGCTGAATCTAAAGCACGAGCCTCTCCACGTGTCTCTCCTATTTTTACTCCGCGTGCCTCTCCTCGAGCTTCCCCACGGGCCTCCCCGGCTGCCACAAGCACATCTATTTCATCTTTAAATAATTTCCTCAGAGCTTCGCACAATTTTTTGTCCTCCTCCGCAATCCTGCTATAAGTTCGCTGATTTGCAAGCCTTCAGTATACTAACCTAAATTACTTACGCCATCGTTTTTTTAAATATCAAAATTGCAAATGATGTGACTCTATAACTATGGGCACGGCGAAGATAGCAACTATCTATTAAAGATTAGGATAATATTCTGAATCTTTTAGTTTATTGTTGTCCAATCCCATAATTCTAACTATTGCAGCTGACTCAAAACTCCAATAACCGCAATATGTATCCGTATCATGCATATGCGAATTGTACCAAGCATAATCCGAATGAGCCTCATACCATTTTTCAAGATATTTACCCAAGGCGGCTTCCTTATCTTCAGAAGAAAAAACGTCATTCAAAAGCTCATACTCTTTTCTTATCGAAATATTCTGCTCCCAATTGCGCTTTCCATTCTCAATATAGGTTGCCAAGAAATTCAGCAGCCTATCTTCGCTGATAAAATCCACCTTGCTTTCAATCAATTTTTTTGCATCATTTCCAACTTCAAGAATTACAGCAAGCGAAAGAAGGGTTAACAAATCATCGAATGTTACATTTACATTCTCATTTGCAATACTCATTGCACGGATAAGTAATACTTTCAAATTTTCTTTTGAAGCACCGTATGAAAATTCGGCTTTAAGCATATCAGTCTCATATCCTGTTAACGAAATAAGCACACGCTGCCTTTTATCACCTTCTGATTCCGCAAGCTTCGCTGCTTTTTTTGCAATTCTTGAATACTGATAATCCAAATATGCACTGTAATAGTCTTTATCCTTCCGCTTATCTCTCATGGTAGACCTCCTTTTCATTCTTCAGGCGAAGGATCAATGTAATTGCCATCTTCATCGAAGTATTCCACAATTGTCTTATCGCCCAACTTATTGCCCTCTGAATCAATTTCCTGTGTTTCTGTATGGATATTTCCATTTTCATCCACATTCGGATCAATATGATATACCTCATGTTTTACTGAATCTGGATCATCTTCTGCTGCATCACGTATCTCGTCTGCCTTTTCTTTTCCAACTGCATCATCAAGTCTTTTATCTATCCAATTATCTGACATCTGCTTACCATCATTAGTTTCAGCCAGCTGAGATGTATTGTATTTTGCATCCGCTATTACATAAGTCTTTGTTCCATCTGGATTGGTCTTTTCATATACTCCATCGATTCCTGTCTTAAATCCACCCTTCTTATCATTTAAACTTGTTACTCTATGCTTATTTAATGGTTTATAACCTTTCGATATGTAATACTGGTCCATCATCATTTCACCAAGATTCCCAAGTTCTTCATTGGTGAGTTTTTCACCGTTTCTTATTCTTTCAAGTGCCTCTTTAATGGCAGCTTTTTGTTTTTCATTTATTTCTTCCTCTGATAATTCCTCAACATCATAGTCTTCCTCAGTCTCAGATGTGTCTTCGTTATCATTAGCATTTTCCGAACCTTCTTCTTTGTCAGATCTATTTTCTCTCTCTTCCGAAAACTTCTCTCTAATTTCTTGAAGTTTTTTCCTGTTTCTTTCCAATAGCTGTTGAAGGGATTCATTCTTTATTTTCTCAACATCTGGTCGTAGAATCTCCTTTACAGGAAATTCACCCCCTTCATGTATCGGTCCATTTTCTGATATTGTTGGTTTTTCAATCGGAACTTTTGGTTTTTCCCACGGTTCCTGCCTTATCACACCAGTTTCTGATGTCTTAGAAGCAGACTCGGCCACCTTGGCAATTGCAGCTGGTATCGCCATACTTTATCCCTCCGTAATAAGTTTCTTTATCTCATCTGTCAATTCCTTACGATGACAAATAAAATAATTATCAATAGTCTTGCTCAAATCTACATTTTCCGCATATTGATCCGTCACCAGCATTGCGACAATAAATCTACCTTTGTACTGCGGATCATCTTCATAAGATTCTCTTAAATAC